>Ga0180302_10000147_pt1 | contig 28590 bp, 25 predicted proteins | sample GuaBasSediGuay17_FD_121794 | JGI IMG/M metagenome (GOLD analysis project Ga0180302, IMG submission 121794) | Subseafloor sediment microbial communities from Guaymas Basin, Gulf of California, Mexico - Guay17, Core 4571-4, 12-15 cm | ecosystem: Environmental > Aquatic > Marine > Hydrothermal... | reverse complement strand
ATTTTACTGTTATCAACGGCTACATCTGTATATTCTATGGCTTACATGGAACATAAAAGTGGAATAGGGATGTACTTCACCCTCTACCTACTATATGTTAGTGGCATGGTGGGAACGGTATTAGCCACTAACTTGATTCAGTTCTACTTATTCTGGGAGTTAATGTTAGTCCCCTCGTACTTCTTGATCTCTGAGTGGGGATATGGAGATAGGGAAAGAGTGAGCTTTAAGTACTTCATATACACTCACGTCGGAGCACTGTCGTTACTAGCTGGAATACTCTCAACTTACACCTTCTTTGGAACGTTTAACATTTACGAGTTATCAGCCAAGTTAGAGCTTAACTCTGTAACTAGCGAGGCAGTAATTTGGATATCGATTGCAATGATGATAGGGTTCTTTGTCAAAATGGCTATAGTTCCATTACATACATGGTTGCCTGATGCTCACGCAGAGGCTCCAACTCCGATCAGTGTCTTACTAAGTGGAGTCATGATAGAGTGCGGAGTCTATGCCTTCAACAGAATAATAATTTCGACCTTCCACAATATCATCAATGTCTTTTATCCATGGTTGATGATCCTAGCAGTGATAACGATGTTCTACGGAGGCATGATGGCACTCGTACAACTAGATATAAAGAGGCTCTTAGCATACTCTAGTATAAGCCAAATGGGGTACATGCTATTCGGTATGTCAACTGGGAACTATTACGGGATTATGGGCTCAGTCTATCATATATTAGCCCATGCTTGTGCTAAAGGCCTCCTCTTCGCCTGTGCCGGAGCCATAATGCATCAGACTGCGGGAAAGAGAAACATAAAAGAATTGAGTGGATTAGCTAGGAGAATGCCTTACACTGCTGCTCTATTCACAATAGGAGTATTCTCGTTAGCAGGGGTACCTACTCTAGGTGGCTTCATAAGTGAGTTTATGATATTCTTAGGTGGCTTTAACACAGCTAAGGGTATGGAAATTCCAATAGTAGTCCTGGCTGTATTATGCGCTGCTCTAACCACGGCTTATGGCCTTTGGGCTCTGCGTAGAGTGTTCTTTGGTCCCTTAAAAGACGAGTTGAAGAACGTGAAGGAAGCGCCTTTGAAGATGATAATTCCAATGAGCTTCTTAGCTTTACTGAGCTTCATCTTCGGTCTATATCCAGCACCTGTTTTGAAGGTCCTAAGTACATGGATAAGTAGCGTAATTAAGATGTGACTCGCTTTGTTTTTAGCTACCACTTTCATCCTAACTCCTTTCTCTGGCTAAAGTATTTTCACAAAACTTCAATAAACTAAAAATCAGTTAGTGTCTTATTTGAGGTATAAATACCTCTTTATTATTAAAGGCTAGAGATCAGGCTACGATTCCCTAAAGGTTTAGGGTATTAACCCATTCTCTCAAGCTCTGTAAATCCTTTTCTAACCCACTCTTTTAGTTCTGAACGCGGTGGAGGATAAACAAATGCGCAAATTCCAGTTGCGCCATTGTTTATAGCACCCAAGAAACTATTAACTAACTCTTCTTCACTTTCCATGAAACCAACCAAAATACCAGCATTGACTTCTACTCCTCTTAAGACTCCCTCCTTAACAGCTTGTCCAATCCAATTAGAAGGTCTCATATAGTACTTATGATATATCATGGGATTATAGGAGTCTATTCCCCACAAAGGCCAGTCTTGTAAGACGTACCTATAAGCTAGCTCTGGAGTTGCGAAGACAGCTGCACTTACCTCAAGCTTACTATCATATTTTTTAACTTCAGAATACACTCGTCTCACTAAATTAGTTATCTTTTGACTTCTCCACTTAAACCAGACTCCATATAATGGCTCTAAATACTTCAAATTAACAGGATCAACACCATATTCATCTTCAAACAGTGATCTACAGCGCTGACAATAACAATAATCAAATCGTGGTAGTATAATCTCCTCTCGAGGAACACCCTCGTACCTATTTCTTAACCCTTCAGGGAGCACCAGATCAGGGTATCTTATATAATCGAAGTGTAAACCATCTACATCGAACTGAGAAGCCACCTCTAAGAACAGCTCAACCATGTTATTTATTACATCTTCACTAGAAGGGCAAAGCCATAGATAATGCCTTATGTAGGGAGGGTTATCAACACAAGAGACTCCTAACTTGTTAATGACATAGAGGTCTTTATGTTCCCTTGCGAACTCTTCATTTGGAAAGTTTAAGCTAACTATCCATGCGTGAACTTTCATATCTTCTTTACGAGCAAGCTTTATGAATGGAGTTAATAGGTCCTTACCCTTTAGATTTTTAGGCTGGGGTCTAACCTTGCTAGGGTAAAGAGGTCCACCATTCTCAACAGCTAACATAAAGATTTCATCAACTTTCATGTGACGCAATTCTTCAATAGCTTTTTCATAACCTAACCTATAGGCACTAACAGTTGATAACCAAACTGCTTTCCTTAATTTCATGATGAAGTGTTAGAGATAAATGACTATTAACAGTACCTATTTAACTACTTTACCTTAAATTTTCAATTTGTCAAATTAAAGGTGCTAAAGAAGATATTCATGCATTTTTATTCATGATATAACTAAAATTCATCACTTACAATAATCTGCTTATGTAGGTATTGAGGAAGAGTTAGTGATTAAGGTGGAACCTAACTCCTTACGAGTTCACTATTTTCATTGAGTATGAAAGAACCACTCTTAAATATAGTAACCTAAGATATTTTAGGGGGATGACGTACTGATGGCTGTCTGATAAGTGATGTGAGGGTGAGCTTACTGACCCTCTGCTCTTCACAAAATATAAGAAGTACTTATACAAGTAGTCTACTATGGTTAAGATAATTAAACGAGATGGGAGAGAGGAAGAGTTCATTAAAGAGAAAGTAGTTGTAAGCTGTTTCAAGGCAGGAGCTCCTTTAGAGGTAGCCAGAGAAATAGCAGAAAATATAAGCTCAAAAGTGAAGGAGGGAACAACTACTGATGAAATACGTGAAATGGTCTTAGAAGAGCTGGAAAAGAGAAATCCTGAATGGAGTGCCAACTACCAGCTTTACGACATACTGGTTAAGGGAAGGGTAACTTATGAGAAAGGAAAATACGTAATAGTTCCCAAGGGGCACCCTCTATATCTAGGGACACAGGTCAGGGATATAGGAGAGAGGGGTTTAAGCAGTGTTGAGGAAGTAGCCGGAATACTCAAGCAACTTAAGGAGGACTTAGAGCATGGCATCTCTAGGTCTACTATTCACAGAAGAACCTACATATTATTCTTAGCTATTCTGAGGACAACTAGAATGTCAAAGGAAGATAAGCTAAAGTCTATCGAGCTGATAAACGAGTTTAGGAAGGAAATGGGCTGGAAACCGTTTAAGTTAAGGAGACCAATACGGTAAGCTCGTTAATCCTAGTTGGGAATTACTATACCGTGGAGACTTTTAAACTTAAACTAATCTATACTAGCCCCTGGTTTTCTTCAATATGGGCTCATCATCTCATTCTTCTATGAATCAATGAATTCACATATGCACAGATATGTTTGTTCTACTCTAGCATCGTCGCTAAGAGCTGTATACTACTTATAGTAGTTAATAGAGATTATTTCCTCAAGTGACTTCCTAGGACCAGGTTCCCTAAAGGCACTAGACTCTTTGGGATATCCGAGTGGAGTAACAGCTACTACATTAACATCCTTCGGTATCTTTAGGAGCTTCTTAAGACATTCATTGTCAAAAGCACCAATCCAACATGTTCCTAGGCCTTCGGCTCTAGCTGCTAATATGAGATGAGTCATGGCTATAGAGACATCAATTAACATGCTTAGGTCTCCCATATATCCTCCTCTGTTATAATGTATGTTGTAACCACAAGCAACTACTATTATAGGAGCTTCGGCTATGAACATTTGACCATAGCAGCACTCAGCTACTCTTTTCTTTAACTCCTCATCTTTCACTAGAATGAATTTCCAGGGTTGCCTATTAGAACCCGAAGGAGCTATTCTAACTGCCTCCAGCACTCTCTTCAATACATCTTCGGGTATAGGGTCTGGTTTATAAGACCTCACACTCCGTCGGGTTCTAATTACCTTGTAGAACTCCATGATCAATGTTAAGCTACTGAATGAATATATATCTTCGTTCTTAGACGAGCCTTCAGGAGGAGAACTAGTGAGTTCCTTGAGAGTGAGAGTTCTAGCGAATTCATCTCACGATAGTGAATCTGATTTAAGACGTTCCTTAAACATGTTAAAAGGCATATTGAGCTCGGAGTTCACTAATGCATAGAGAAGGAGGTTAAAGTATAGATATCATAAATTCTAAGGGAATATTACAGGTGATAAATTAGTTGGGGATGTGAGATGAGTGAAAGATCCACTAATCCCAACGAAAGTGCACCTTCTCGAAAGAGTTCTCTTGAGATATATCATGAAGGCTGGATAGATTTCAATAAAAATGGAGTAATGGATCCTTATGAAAACCCCAATTTACCCATAGAAGAAAGAGTTGAAGACTTACTATCTAGAATGACATTGGAGGAGAAGATAGCACAATTACAATCTGGAACTACTATTCCAGAACATGGAATAGGAAACTTAACACATGTCACAAGGCAGTTACCACCTAAGGAGGGAGCCATTAGAGCAAATGAGCTTCAAACTCAAGCGATAGAGAAAACTCGATTGGGAATTCCTGTCATCATTCATGACGAGTGTCTTCACGGCTGCGTAGCTAAGTATTCTACAAGCTTCCCTCAAGCAATAGCCCTAGCTGCAACATGGGACCCAGACTTAGTCTACAAAGTAGCTAAAGCCATTGGTAAGGAAACTAGAGCTAGGGGAATACATCAATGTCTCTCTCCAGTAGTCAACATAGTAAGGGATGTAAGAGCGGGTAGGACTGAAGAGAGTTATGGTGAAGATCCCTATTTAACATCCGTAATGGGAGCAGTGTTCTGTAAAGCTTTACGTGAAGAGGGAGTTATAGCTACTCCCAAACACTTTGTGGCTAACTTCGTAGGAGATGGAGGCAGGGACAGTAATGAAATACACTTCTCGGAGCGAATACTAAGAGAGATCTACTTTCCAGGGTTCAAAGCATGCATAAAAGCTGGAGCGCTTTCAGTAATGGCTGCATATAACTCGCTAGATGGAATACCATGCTCTAGTAATAAATGGTTACTTACAGAAGTTCTTAAAGATGAGTGGGGCTTTGAGGGCTTTGTAGTATCCGATTATAACTCAGTATCTGGAATAATGCGCAAGCACATGGTAGCTAAGACACCAGAGGAAGTAGCTAAGCTAGCAATAGAGGCCGGTCTCGATGTCGAGCTACCTAGAACTGAGTTTTATGGTGAGCCTCTACTTAAAGCCGTCAAAGAGGGATTAGTCCCAATAGAGGTTGTAGATGAAGCCGTGCGCAGAGTGCTCAGAGCTAAGTTCCTAATAGGACTCTTTGATAATCCGTTTGCAGATCCTGAAGAAGCAGAGCGAGTGTGCAACTGTAGGGAACATGTTGAGCTAGCCTTGCAAGCTGCTAGAAAGTCAATAGTACTATTGAAGAATGAAGATAACATATTACCGCTAGATAAAGAAAAGATAAAAGCTATTGCGGTGATAGGGAAGCCAGCTAGTGAGCTGAGATTAGGCGGCTATAGTGGAATACCACTTAGAGGGGTGACTCCTCTCGAAGGCATAAAGAGTAAGGTCAAACCTGGAACAGAGGTGTATTATGCTAAGGGCTATCCCTTCATAGCTGGCAAACTATATCCTATACTACCTAAGTATCTTAGGCCACCTGAAGCCAAGCCAGGAGAGTATGGGCTTAAGGGAGAATATTTCGATAACCCTGACTTATCAGGTAAACCAGTATTAGTAAGAATAGACAAGGAAGTTAACTTCTACTGGGGCTATTGTTCACCAGACCCCTCAATTCCCTCGAATAACTTCTCTATCCGTTGGACTGGTAAGCTTATACCGCCTAAAAGCGGAGTTTATGAGATATGCCTTACTGCTGATGATGGAGTCAGGCTCTGGATTGATGGCAAGTTGTTAATAGACTCATGGCGAGATAGGCCGTTAACTAGCGATAGTGTAACAGTAAGGCTAGAAGCTGGGCGCGAATACAATATAAAGATCGAATATTACAAACACTATGGTACTGGAGCTGTCATTCTTGAGTGGGATTACGGAGAAGATCTACCTCCAGAAGTAGAAGAAGCTATTGAAATAGCTAAGAAATCTGATGTAGCGATAATATTCATTGGAATAATTGAGGGTGAGGGAAGGGATAGAGCCACTCTCGAGCTTCCAAAAATTCAAGAAAAGATTATAGAGAATGTCTTGGAAACAGGTACCCCTACTATTGTAGTATTGATGACGGGGAGTGCAGTAGTTGGAGACTGGATCAAGAAGGTACCAGCAATAGTGCAAGCCTGGTATCCAGGTCAAGAGGGTGGAACTGCAATAGCAGAAGTATTATTTGGTGAGTGCAATCCTGGAGGTAAACTTCCCTTCACTTGGCCTAGACACGCTGGTCAACTACCGCTTTACTATAATTATAAGCCCTCTGGTAGAAAGTATGATTATGTTGACATGCCTGGAAAACCTCTCTTTCCATTCGGACACGGTTTAAGCTATACTGAATTTAAATATAGTAACCTGAATATTGACGTTAACGAAGAAGAAGGAAAGGTAGTAGTAAGCGTTGATGTTGAAAACATAGGTAATAGAGAAGGTGATGAAGTAGTACAACTCTACATACATGATGCGGTAGCTAGTGTTGCAAGACCTATTAAAGAGCTAAAAGGATTTAAGAGAATTACTCTCAAGCCAGGAGAGAAGAAAACAGTAACCTTCACTCTAACTTTAGATGACCTAGCATTCTATGACATTAATATGAGGAGGGTCGTAGAGCCAGGGGTCTTCGAGGTAATGGTTGGAAGTTCATCAGAAGACATAAGGCTCAGAGGCGAGTTTGAAATCAAAAAAGAGGTTAGAGCTAGCTTCAAGTGCCTTAGTGTTAAGAGGGTTGATGAAGATGACTTTGCCATAATTACAGTTACCATGAAGAATATAGGGCTTATATCAGACATAGTAACAGTAAAACTGTACTCAGACAGTCGTAAGGAGGTCACATTGAAACGTTTAGACTTATCACCTGGCGAAACTCGCCAAGTAAGGTTCAAGGTTAAGAAACCCGAACGCTACGTAATTATTGAGATCCCTGAAATGAAAACAAAAATCAAGATTTAGTGTCACCTTGGTAGGATAAATAACATTCTTTTTTACTCTTACTTATAGTTTCGAGTTAGTCGATGTTACGAAGAGGTGATACAAATTAATGCATACACCTAAAGAGATTAGAGAGAATTTCCTGAGAACAATTGAGATGAGATACCCTAAGTGGATACCCTGTCGAGTAGTTATAAGTGCTGCTACCTGGAACAAATATAGAGAAAAGCTAGAGGACATTCTAGTGAAGTACCCGGAGATATTCCCTAACTTCAAGAAAGGCTCTGTAAAATTTGGTGAATTTGGACTTAGACGTAAGGGAAACGTCTACATCGACAGATGGGGATGTGTGTGGAAGTTTGCGATCGACGGCATTCAAGGACAAGTAGTCAAGCACCCTTTGGATGATTGGAGAAAATTAAGGAATCTTAGAATTCCTGATCCTGAGGAAGGGCTCATATATCCACCAACTACAAGTGGCACTCCTGTGCTCTCCTGGCACTTAATTGAGGAAAACGTTAGGAGAGCGCACGAAGAAGGTAGACTCGCTGTCATAAGTTTTCCTCATGGCTTCTTCTTCCAGCGACTCTATTACTTGAGAGGCTTCATCAACCTGATGATGGACTTTGTGAGAAGACCTCCAGAACTATATGAGCTCATCGAACTTTTAACCGAATATAATTTAGAGCTAATAAAGAGAGCCTTGAAATTAAAGGTAGACATCATAACATTTGGAGATGACCTGGGTTGTCAGGATAGAATGCCAATAAGTCCTAAAACCTTTGAGGAATTTATACTCCCGAGCTACAAGCGAATGTTTTCTCTAATTAGAAGAGCAGGTGTTCACGTATACTTCCATACTGATGGCCACGTCATGGAGGTAGTTGATTATTTGATAAGTACTGGGATATCGGTCCTCAACATTCAAGATAGGGTTAACGGAATCAATAATATAAAAGCCAAATGTAAGGGTAAAGTGTGTATAGACTTAGACATCGACAGACAACATCTTTTACCCTTTGGAAGTAGGAACCAAATTAGAGAGCACATAAGAAAAGTGATCATAGAGTTAGGCTCTAAAAAGGGAGGCCTCATGCTCACAGCTGACATATATCCAGATGTTCCCCTAAATAATATAGATAGTGTATGTCAAGCCATGAAAGAGTTCATGAAATTACACTTGAAATTGCCATATTAGACTTTATGTTAAAGTACCTAATAGGGATTAACTCGACGGTCTTTCTACGAGGAAAAGCACTTTCACCCTAGCTTTATACTCTTTAACTTCTCCGTTTTCTACCTCAGCGAATAACTCTTCAATCTCAACCCTAACTATATTCCTTACAGTCTTAGCTGCCTCTTTCACAGCAGTCCTTACAGCGTCTTCCCAGCCTTTATCGGACGTTCCTACGAGTTCTATATACTTGTAGACTGGCATGTTTATTGATCCTTGCATAAGGAATTTAATATTTTCTATGTAGATACAAGTCCTTTCTAGAGACTACCTCTCAGACTAGATTAACTCTTTCGGTATTCTATTAGGGTTATAAGCTATTCTCGGTTTAATGTTAGCCCTTCTAAGTCTCTCGACTACGTGAGGATATAGAAAGACATACTCTTCTTCAAACTCCTCCAAGAGACTTGAATCTATCTCCTCAAGCCTCCTTAATAGCGAACGAACCCCCTCGTCCGTACTAAATGATAGCATCACAGCCGGATGACAACTTACTCCATAGTTTAGTAAGTTCTCAAGTGCTTTTAACTGCAGTTCAAAGGCCTCGGGAACAGCTCCTGTTAATTTCGAGAACTCTTCAGGTGTTGTTCCCTTGAGTGACACTCTTACATGAACTCTAGAGAATTTTGAAAGATCCTTAGCGTAACCTTTGTCAGCTCCTATGAGGATCCCATTAGTCTCTAGGATGAATAGGTACTGAGTTTCTTCGACGTACTCAAGCACCTTTAGTAGATGCTCTCTGCCTATAGTTGGTTCGTTACCGCTTATTCTAATCAGCTTATATTTCCTCCGCTTAGCTACCCTATCTAACGCCCTGAATATCTGCTCAGGTGAGTAGAACTTCCCACACTTATCTGGATGATCACGAGGGTAACCACTCCAGCAAAATACACATCTTAAGTTACAACCGACACAATCACAGGTAGCTATGCCACCGTACCACCTGCCACCCCTAGCTACTCTGTAATACTTTCTATCAGTCCCTTTCACCACAATGCGCTCAATAGCCTCAGACAGCTTCAACGGATCGTACAACTTGACCGCCCACTTACCTCATTAATAAAATGAGGAGCGAGTAAATAAAGATCTCTTGCCCGAGAACTTGATAACTAAGTCTAATCCCAGGAACAGGTCCCTTACTTAGTTCTCTAACTTCATGAGTATCAGTGCTTTGAGAAGTGTAAGGATAACTTTTCTCTGTTTATACAATAATACCTCAATTCACATTCACTACACATAAGTCTACGGCAGTAAAGCTTATCATGAAGATAGAACACCGTTTGAAGCCATCCTGCAAGCTTCTTGAACTTTTTGGTAAAGGTAGCCCTCAAACAGACATCAAATATTGGACACTCTTCACACACGAATTTTCTACAGTATTCCTTAGAGGGTAATTTATAATGATCAATCAGAGAAAGCCTTCGAATCATGTTGATCAGATGAACATCTATAGGAGTAGCGCTTATGTCGAGACCGGTGAAAAGCAGGTAGGCATCTGCCACTTTAGGTCCCACATATCTGCACTTCATTAAGGCTAAGCGCAACTCTGAGGAGGTAAGACCTCCGTTTAACTTGGGAATTACTTCAGACTTAAAGTCAATTAATGACATCTTTAATTGAACTAGCTGATAACTGGTTCCAATAACCTTGAGGTCTAGTTCCAATAACTCTTCGAATGAGTTAGCTCTGTTCCATAATTCTCTGCACCATCTTAATACATTCCTCTCATAGTCAGTCCTTCGGGATAGTAATATGGGAACTATCATCAAATCTAAGTCATAGGGATTGACCGATAGACTGACATTAGAATATGCATCGATTAGTGTCTTAACTAGCTCTCTTTCTCTAGTCGTTAGCTTAGCCTTTAAGGAGGCAAAGACCTTCCTAGGGTTGAACCAAGCTCCTGACCAGTACAGTAAGGCTTTCTCATTAGTGTTAGAGTATATGAGGCTATCCCTCTGACCTATTACACAGCCCTTATACTTTCCCACAATTTTTCTCCACTCTAAGGGCCCTACTCTCTCTAGGAAGGCTAGTACGAAGGATGGTTTAAGAGTTTTTTCTAAGTCAAGGTCAGCTTTAACAAAGCTTAACATGTCAGATGGAGAGCCGCAACCACTTCTACGCCCTTCTTGAGGAACTCGTTGAATATCTTGCACGCTTCCTTCGTGGGCTTTACAATGACCTCTTTTATGCCTCTCTTCCTCAATTCTTCTATGACTTCCTCTGGAACTTTCATCACACCATAATATCCTGTTCCAATTATTAATACATCTAGGTTGAAGTCTATGCGTCCTTCTAGGTCTTCTATACTGAGTCTGTGTCCTTCTCTCCTCCACCAGTTTGGTATCACCCCTTGAGTCGTTATTATGATGTCTTTATTGTACTCTTTACCATCTATCACTATCCTTCCGAAACTATAATGCTCTATCATCACTTTGATAATCAACGTAAGCTACTTAAAAGTTAGTGTATTAAGTTATCAAAGTTAGCCAGGTATTTATTAAGAAGCTCAAATTTAATATTGTGTGATACCCTTAAGGTAAACGCTTTAGGTGATACGTTTGCGCAAGATAAGCGTAAGGGTTCCCGAAGCCTACGTTAAGGTGATGGAAAGGCTAGTAGAGATGGGAGCTTTCTCTTCTAAGTCTGAAATAGTGAGATTCGCTATAGAGAATCTATTGAGAAAAGAGAGGAATCGATATGCAATACTCATGCAAGGTGGTTAATTGAGCGAGACAGTAACTCGATACGAAGAAATAGAGACTATCCCAACAGGTATAGTTGGGTTAGACAAGATAATAGGCGGTTTCATAAAGGGTAGGACGTATTTAGTGGCTGGCGAAGCTGGAACAGGAAAGACTATATTCTCATTGAATTTCTTGATGGGAGGAATACGTAGAGGTGAAGCCGGTATATATGTCCTGGTTGAGGGTAGGGTCAAAGATTTGCTAACTGGAGCCAAGAGCTTCGGTTGGAACTTAGAGGAGTTAGCAAACAGAGGTCTCTTAAGCGTAATGACCCTCTCACCCGAATTCTCTGAAAGATTTAGAGATAGAGCGGCCGAGACTATGGCTAGGTCAGTGGTTAAGGACATAGGCTCAGAAGTCAAAAAGATAAACGCTAAAAGGTTAGTCATAGACCCAATAGCACCATCAACACTTGGCGAAGATAGTACGACTAGAGTTAGGGGGTACATAAGGGAACTTATTTACAGGATAGAGCAAGATATCAACATCACTACTGTGATAACATCCGAGGTGCCTGCTGGAAGCAATGCTCTTAGCAGATTCGGCGTTGAAGAGTTCTTAGCATCAGGAGTGATAGTATTAGGGTTGAGAAAGGAGTTCAATAGATATATAAGGACAATACACATAAGGAAAATGAAATGGTTACCTGTTCATCCGTCAACGTATAGGTTTGAGATAGTACCTAAGATAGGCATAGTTATAAAAGAGAGAATAGAGTGACTTTAAGCAAAATTTAAAGATAAAACTTATGAACCAATTCGATGAGGTCTCACAGTCTAGCTTAAAGATTATCGTAGTCGTTAGTTGCAGTAATATTGAGTTAGTCTTCTATTCCGAGTAACTGCTTGCAGATCTTGACAGCTTTAACGGCGTCCTCACTATAAGCGTCAGCACCTATCTCTTTAGCGAATTCTTCAGTGATCGGAGCTCCGCCAATTACTACTTTAACCTTATTCCGTATTCCAGCCTTCTTCAATTCCTCTATTACATTTCTCATCTCTATCATTGTTGTAGTTAGTAGAGCTGACATAGCCACTATATCAGCTCCCACTTCTTTAGCTTTCTTGACAAATTCCTCGGGAGACACGTCTACACCTAAATCGTAAACCTCAAAACCAGCACTTTCAAGCATCGTAGCGACTATATTCTTACCTATGTCATGTAAGTCGCCTCGGACGGTTCCTATGACAACCTTTCCTAATCTCTTAGTAGTCTCTCCTCTCTCCATCATCTTTGGTTTAAGAACATTGTTCAATATTTCCTTAAATGTCTCGCCAGCAGCTACTAATTCGGCTAGGAAGTATTCTCCTTTCTCAAACTTGTCCCCTATTATCCTCATGGCTGGAGCAAGTCCGTTCTCAATAATCTCTAGTGGTGATACACCAGCTTCTAGTGCGTCTCTAACGGCCTCCTCAACTTTGTCTATCTCTATATTTACTAGTAAATCTCTTATCTTTTCAAGAATCTCTTTCTTGTCATTCATCTTATCATCCCCAGCCAATGGTAGTTTAAGTGTAAGACTAATATACCTTTCGCGCCTACCACAGGGCAAAGACCTACTTTCTGGTTTAATAGAAGTTGGGCACTAAGTCTAAATAAATCTCTTTAGGATTCGGCACCTCAACACCTAGTCTTCTGAAGTAATTCACTATATTGGATATATCCCTCATAAGAAATTCGTGAGCATTTGGGTGAGCCGTTAAGACAGCCGAGCCCCAATCTATTATAATAAATTCGGGCTCCCTGTTAAGGATATTGTACTCTGAGAGGTCAGCATGAACTAGTTTAGCTTTCTTATATAACTTCTCAATGTAATTGATTATTACTTCAAATGCTGCATGAGGATCAGCTGGAGGTACTTCCTTCAATAGCGGAGCAGGGATACCCCTTTCTCCTGGAGCGTTTATGAACTCCATGACCAGAACGTTCTCTTTAAATGCTATAGGTTTAGGGACCCTAACGCCAGCCTCATATGCCAGTTTGAGATTCTTGAATTCTTTACTACACCAGGTCTTAATCAGATGTCTCCTACTTCTTCTAATCCTAATAAAGCGAGGGTCTCCATCTACGTACCTCTTCCTGCTTCTCCAAAATTCAGCAGTAGCTACTAGAAATATTTTTAAGGCTATATCGTTTCCAGAGGGATCTTCAGCCCAGTATATCCTGGCCTCCTTACCAGTTGCAACAACTCCGTAAATTCTCTCTACATAACCCTTGTTTATCAAGTCATATAGTGCTAGCAAGGTAGCTCTATCGAAGACTTCTTCGACGACCTCATAATGCTCCTCATCCTTCCTCTTCTTTAACTTTCGAGACTCTACCCGTTCTCTAATTAGCTTTATTACCTCTTCTTCTATCTCTTCATTGCGCTTCACTCAATCACCGTCACAATATCTATATAAAGTCCCTTTAGCATTGACTATCATGCCTCGGTGACTTATATGTATGTAGGTCCACTCCGTGGAGAGCTAAGAGTTCCCATAGAACCCGAAAGACTCGGGGTCTTAATAGGGAATAAGGGCAAGGTCAAGAAAAAAATAGAAGAAGCTTTAAACGTAGAGCTTGAAGTAGATAGTAAGAACTCACTTGTTAAGATACGACTCAAGGAAGGCGCTACTATAATGAACCTTCTAAAAGCTAGAGACCTCGTCATGGCAATCTCCTACGGATTTAGCCCCGAGAGAGCGTTCAGGTTACTCGACGAATCACAGGTTCTTGATGTAATTAACCTAAAAGAAATCGCTAAAGGTAGAGAAGATATGAAGAGGATTAAAGGTAGGGTTATAGGAAAGGAAGGAAAAGCTAGAGCAATGATTGAGGATCTTACTGGAGCCTGTATTTCAGTTTACGATAAGTACATAGCTATAATAGGAGATTACGAGCAAGTTAGAGTGGCTCGTGAAGCTGTGATGATGCTCGTAAGGGGAAGACAGCATAGGACAGTCTATAACTTCTTGAGAAGAGAATATAGAAGATTACGTGAGAAGAAGTATCAGCTTTGGGAACCCGGTTTCTAACACTAAGGTTAGAAGAAAGTCGCAACTATACAGGAAAGCACCAGAGTTATAAAGGGAGTTAGCGACATCACGAAGTAAGCTACTAACTTATTTCTATAAGAGTAACGAGTGAAAGACAAGAACACTAGTGGTACAGAGACTAATGCTACAGCAATTGCAAGTAAAAAGCTGATCATGGCCTGCATGGTTACCACAGGTAAAGATGGGGTTTTTCCTTTAAGGGTATCTCTTAGTACCGGAAGAGCTAGGGCCACAAGGAATGATGAAGCTAAGGTAAGAGCTGCAGGGCCCAGACCAACACTCACTTTAGGAAGTCCCTTATTGAACTTCTCACGATGCCTACGTATTTCATCGATGAATATCTTTGTATCTTTAGGAGTCAGCACTACTTTAGTGTCATCCGTTAATGTGAGTACTACAGCTTTGTTAGTACTCTTGACACCATAAAAGAAAGCCGTCTCTTGCTTATTGAGAGGGAGGGCGCCATATACGAGACCTGAGTGGAGTATGTCTCTGATGCTTTCATCAATATTCCTGGATGTATTCACATCCTTTATCCACTCATAAGGTATGAATTCCTTGAGTAGAAGGCTTTTAACTAGAATACCATCTTTCCCCACTACATATTTCATTAGAACAGCACTTCCTATGAGATACAAGATAAACAAGGCAAAGTAGCTAAGAAGAGCAGCTATACTGATCTTGAGCATGAAGAGTTCTTCTCTAGTCCTGACAAGGAGTAAGAGCAATGCGCCAGATGTCATAAACAGAAGCGAAAGGACCAGACCAACCATGAAAACTTTGATGTTACGCGGGACATTGAATTCCCTAACCATGTCTTTATAATATACCACCTCCCTTATTAATGTTCAATATTTGAGTAATGAATCAAGGACTTTTAGTATAAGATAATATTCGCTAAGGTTATAAAGCACCTTGTATAGGTATTACTCAGGCGGATGAAGAACTCCACCGCTCTGACGGGTGATGTCGAGGAGGTGATCTCAGACGCTTTGCAAAATTAAGATATGTTTCACTAGTACACCTTTAAGAATTTTCATACACGATGTTAGATATTAGACTCATATCTCCTTAGTACTCCTGCTGTGTCTCCTCTAGCTTTATGCCTTGTCTTACTCTATCATCTTAGTAGCTCTAGATCGTCATCAATTCTAGAAGTACTGGTAAAACTTTTATCTTAGCTAAAGCCCTTAGTATCTTGAGGTACATGATTACTTCGACGAAAAATCCACTCATATGTTATTAAGATGACGAAGGCTAGCTGAGCGCTGAGAGATGATGTGACGAACCCGGACTGATAAGAACTAGTGGTGAAACCTTACTATTACAAACCCCTCCAACTCTGATGGAAGATATTAAACATTATAAGGAAGAATAATCAGGCATTATTCTTTTATATTTAAACCACTACACTCCTTAGACATGCAACGAATCACTCCTATGATTATAATCTTAGTCTTAACACTGCTTTCAGTTAGCATCAAGCATAATTTGAAATTCGAACCTCAAGAGATAGTTATTGAAGGTGAATGGAAAAGCATTGGACCTGATGGAGGAGATATGCATTTTGTATATGTAACTAAAAATCAAGTCCTCTTTGCATCCCATGGATTTGGAGGAGTGTGGAGAAGTACAGATTTAGGTGAACATTGGGAGTTAATCTACAATCCAGAGTGGATTGATCTAAACTTTCAGTCTATGAGCGAAGCTGATGGAGTACTCTTTGCTGGCGGAAATTATGGTATATGGAAAAGCGAGGATGATGGTAAAACTTGGACTAGGGTTATTACTGGAAATAAAGATCTCGATTCCTCTCCATCAAAGTATGAAGTAGTCTCAATCATAGCTCTAAGCAGAACTCATATTTACTTCTCAGTGAAGATAGACAAGGGAGCCCTATTAAAGGGCTTTAAAGTAATTAAGCATGGCTTTTTCGAACTTAAAGATGGTAAACTAAAGTTTTATGAGTTACCTGAAGGCGCATCCGTATACGTTGTAGTAATGTTAGCATACGATCAAGATTTTAACGGAAGGAACTTAATGTTTGTTTCAAGTAGTGAAAGTGGACTCTACACATACGACTTTTCCACAGGTAGATGGGAGAAAATACTAGACAAGAAGACTACTAGAGTTGCATTAGACTATGAAAATAATTACGTTTATGTTGGAACTATAGGGGATTGGTACTATAGAGGAAAATTAGTCGGAGGGAAGTGGAGCTGGGAACACATAACTGTTCCTGGAAAAACATGTCCAGTTGCAGGATTTATAGTCCCAGATCCATATAATCCAGAGAGATTATGGTTTGGAACAGAAACAGGAGTTAGAGGGTCACTATATAGAACTGGGTCTAAAGAGAGACAAGTGGCAACATTTATCGGAGTAGGTTTTTGGAAAAATGGAAAATGGTATGACCTAAGAATAAACTCTGGATGGGCTCCAACAGTTGCTATTGTTAAGCATAAGAAAGGTGAAGATAAGAGTAATTACATCATCGAAACGGAGTATGGTATAGGAGCTAGAATAGCTTTTGTTCCTAGACCTGCTAAGAGTAATATTCAAAAAACAGAGGATGGAGGTAAAACTTGGAAGAGGTCATATAATGGTATCTATGGGGATACTATAAATAAGATAACATTGATAGAAACAGGTCTAAGAAAAGGAGACATTGTAGTTACTTGTGTTTCAGGAACACAAGTAACTAAAGATTTAGGCGAAAGCTGGGAAGAGGGTATAGATTTCACCATAGGCGATATAGGTTATGGCTTACCAGGATACGCATGGGGAGCTGCTTCACCTAAAGAAAAGCTTGAAGGGAAATACGACCTGCTTATTGCAACAGGCTATCCTCCATCATACCTTACTGGAAATGGTGTCTATGCAGTAAATACTGAAGCACTTAAAGCAGGTTCAAGGAAAGATGTTTTAAAGAGAATTACTGAAGGACCATGTCATGAACTCGTAATTGTTGGTGACACGCTTTATGTTGGTAGAATGGATAGTGGTGTAGATGTTGTTGACTTAAAAACATACAGTGTTAGCAAACTTGAGGGTATTCCCTTAGATGAAGCTGGAATGAATGTTAGGTATTACAATGACATGCTCGTAGTCTTCACCATTAAAGGTGGAAGCAAAGACATGGATCATTACTTCTTCACGGATACTAGAACCACGGGAGGAATATACGTTTTCACTAATAACATGTGTAGGACCATCTATAAAGGTAAAAGAGTGATAAACATCGCATTTCATGGAAATGAACTAGTAGCTTTAACCGTAGATGGAAAGATATTACACTTCACAAATTTCGTTAAAGATTGGGAAGTAGAGCTTCCATCTGCAACATACTCTGATATGGCAATTGATTGGGAGAATAGGATAATATTCCTCTCAACATTTGATGAGGACAATCCAGGAGTATTGTATGGGGATCTCGATAATCTAGAAACAACTGGCTTAAAGCCTTTAGAAGGAATTTTAACTAGAAGAGTTAGATGTTTACTATTAGTAGGTAATTATCTCTTTGCTGGAACAGAAGGGCATTCTGTTTGGAGATTTAAAATAACTAAGATTACTAAGCTCACTAAGCCTACTATAACCTATACCTTGACATTATCCTTATCAAAATCGTCTATCGATGTAGGTGATACAGTAGTGCTTTCCGGTAGGATAAATCCACTAACCGAGGGCATAGTAAAAATCTTTTTATCAATAAATGGATCGGAATTCAACGAAATAGGAAGTGTAGGTTTATCAAACGGTCAGTACACTTTCCAGTATATTCCACGAACTCCCGGAACATACGTGTTTAAAGCTAAATGTTTTAGCCTACAAAATGAACTTCTTGCAGAGTCAGACCAAAAGACTTTGATTGTTTCAAAGAAAATTACCAAAGAGAAGATTAAGCCGAAAATCTTCATAACAGTAAATAAGAATAGAGTAAAAGTAAGAGAATCTGTTACTATTTCTGGAACAATATCACCTCCTCTTCTAAAGGTTGATGTAGTAATTGTCATAAGTGGTCCCAAGGGAACGTTCACACATACTGTTACAGCTTCTAATGGACAGTTCTCCTTTACATTTAAACCAACAGATAAAGGTACTTGGACTATTTATGCTAAAACTGAAGAAACTGATGAAATCAAATCAGCAACCTCTAACACGGTAACATTGAATGTTGAAGAAAAGAAGTGTATAATTGCTACAGTAGCTTTCGAATCAGAGATTTCCCCAGAGGTAAACTTTCTAAGGTACTTTAGAGACCATTATATCTTATCAACATTCGCTGGAAGATCATTCTATATCGCTTTTGATGCATTCTATTACTCATGGAGTCCATATATTGCCTCAACAATAAAAGATTCTGAGTTAGCGAAAGCTATTGTAAGATTGTTAATTTACCCGTTAATAGGGATTCTGAAGTTGACAACATTGCTATCCCTCCCACTGTTTAACTTTAACTCCGAAGTAGCTTCTATCTTTGCAGGATTTATAGCCTCTACCTTAATAGGAGCAGTATACTTCACCCCAATGGCATACATCATAGTAAGAATATCTAAGAAACCTAGGATAAGTGTTAAAAAGTTTGCTTTAATATCCCTAGTAATTACTATCTTTAGCCTAGGGTTAACCGGTCTAGGAATAGTGCTATTAAATGAGACTTTGACAGCAATTTCCACTTCAATTTATGTTCTAACTCTAACATCCTCCTCGGCATTCATAGTACAAATGTTTCTTAAAAGGATAAGAAGTTTTATGAAGCCTAAACTATGATAGCATTTGTGCCTTTATTTTTTTACTTTTATAATTTTTGAGTCTAGCTTGGGGGAAATATGTTACAAAGGGTCAATGAGGGCTCGCCTCTCTTGCTTCTCATTATATTAAAACTTGCTATTCAGGATCAGGTATGATTAGTTAGGGGATTTTTAATCCAAGCCGAAAAATCCTTGATTGAAACTTTTCTTAAGCTTTTATACTCTAAAAGTAAAGCTTCAAGTGGTGCTTGAGTTGGATCAGAGAACACTTAAAATAGTTAGAGTCGTTGTGCCTGCTCGTGATTTCGAAAGAGTTTCAAGTGTAGTTAAGGAACTAGAGCGAAGAGCTGAGTCCGTAAGGTTTGAAGTAAAGAGGCTATTTGAATCTCGTCCTGATCTCGATTCAGTAGAGTACGTATTCATCATCAGCCTATCGAAAGAGGAGACAAAACGATATAGGAGTATTCTCAGCAAGCGATTAAGCGGCACGATAGGTTTCTTTCTGATATACGATTACAAAGTCAGTAAGGACGAGTTATAATCTAGCTAATTGTGAAAAAGATGAATTCTCAGACTTACTATTTATTCTCATTACTCAAACTAAGGTCTAGAGTACGCTTCAACCTTATTAGTTAACCTTAACCTAACCTCTTTCCTAAGCTCCTCCTTAACAAGCTCTTCAAATAAGAAGACCTTAATCGGGACCGCAAATCTAAGTCCAGAGGCTGGTGAGACTATCAAGGCTTCTCCCTTATCTAAGGTCTTTATCTCGTCCTCGGAATCCTCTAAGTAGGGACTATATTGAATTATCTTCATGTAATCGGGTCTTGTAGGTAATGGTAAAACTACCTTTGTCAGAGTCTGCCTAATGACAGGCTCTATTAAGTCTCCTGGCATTTGAGTTATGTACATAGCGCCGACTTTGTACTTTCTACCTCTTTTACTTATTATGGAGAATATGTTCTCTCTGACCTCTCCGTGTTGTGACAACGCATCTCTTGAGAGGTATCTGTGGGCTTCCTCAATAGCTATTAACACATAGGGAAGCCTACTCCAGACCTCCGGAGATTCCTTCCTAAGTCTCTCGTATGCTCTAAAGACTCTTCTAGAGATCGTAGCGCTTAATAACTTCTCTTCTCCTTCACTGGCATGTGGTATATCAAATAGAACTACCTTGCCCTTGCTGACACTGCTAAGCACTGCTGATAGCAGGTTTGTTTCACACTCTCTTTTAAATATGTAGCCGTCACCTAATAGATATCTCAACTTTCTCTTCGTCGTATTTATAGTGTTTTTATGAACCATTTTTCTCAATCGAGAGTAAAGTGTGGAAGAAGGTAGCTCTAGGAGATGAACTAACCACTCCTCTCCAAAGACTTTCCGTGCCAACCAAAGCAATTCCTCTTGAGCTGCGCTGAAATCACCAGTCATTATAAAATCTAGAGGATGCAGCTTATGTATGTCTACTTCGAGGGGGTGAGCCATAATAGTTCTTGTAACTTCCACGCCATCAAACTCGAAGGCTATTCTGACCCTAGAGACTTCTTCTACAAGGCTACTAATGTATAGGAGCCTCTCCTCAGCCTGTGGCAGATGAGCTAATCCCAGTTCCAACGGAGGGTTTCCAGTGAAATATTCGCTTTCACAATCAAATAAGATGAGACTATACTTAGCTTCCTCTGAGCTCATTATAGCGTGTGCTAGTACTTTACTGAAATTACTCTTCCCAGAGCCCGTAACTCCACTAACTAGGATGTGATGAGGTATAACCTTATCTCCTCTTAGACTAACAATAACATCTGTGGCTTTATGTCCGACTCTTAGGTAACCAATCCTTAGATCCCCAACATCTAAATTAAGCTCTTGAAGGTCATCATCATCAAGTGTCTCAACTTTAGAGAAAAGTGGTGGAACCGAACTGGGCCCTCTAGGAATTCCATCATCATCCACTTGAACTATCATGATACATGTAGCTGTATCGTATAGTCTTACATCTTCTTCTAACAGGAAGACATCCCGACCTTCCTCTCTCTTTTTACTTATCCTAGCTATTTCAGCTGGAGTGAGTAAAACTTCGGGTTCAAAATCAACTACCTTTATTACATACTTTACACTATTCAATTGCACTTTAAGTAGTTGACCTCTTTCAACCTTAACTCCTCTCTTTATTCTAAACCTAAGTGTTAGTCCTTTCACCCAGACTACTGTACCTACTTCCAAGCTCACCATCCCCAGAGGTATCTTTCTTTAAAACTTGTGGTGTTCAAATCGCCTAAGATATAATCGAGCAAATCTTCCTCCCCGAGTATGTCTAATACCACTCCCCTTAGATGCTCTAGTTCAAACTCACTTATTCTGGCTTCATCATGAACTGCTTTCAGAGGATAAGGATATCCAGGCAAAGAGCTATCCTGAAGATAGGAGACCTCTCCCAGTGCAACAGCAACATCGATTTCCTCTCCCACTAGATCTACTCTAAATACAGCATTGCTATCCTCGCTAAATCTGGCTACAGCCGAACTCTCAAAAAGAAGTTCAGGTGTACCTCTAAGTAAAGGGTGATAGTACCAGGGCATGTCTGGAAACTTTCTGTTCGCCATCCTCGCAATGAAACTAAGTGCATTGAGGCCGTTACTGAGCTTAATACTACACCTTTTCGGGATCCCGATTAGGGTTATTCCACGTTTAATAGATTTTTCTACGAGCCTTTTCGCCACAAGCTTAAGAGTCCTAGAGGTGCTTGGGTATGTTATAAGCCCCCTATCAAGTAAGCAGTAATCCCTGATCCCTAGCTTGTTGAGGTGTCTAGTCACTTCTTCAAGCTCAATTCCAAGCAACCATTCTCCAGCCTCACGTTTACTCTTAACAACGTTTACTCTAATCCTAGGCTCAGGCCAATACACTCGTCTACCTCTGTACCATATTCCAACGGACACCTTGGCTACAATTAGTTTACAGAAACCTAGGTCAAACAGGACTTTAAGCGATGAATCTAGAGCTAAAAACTTTCTTCTATTCGGAATAGATTCGAGATATCTTAGATAAGTTTCACGAATTAGGGGTCCTTTGACTATGGTTCTGCCTACTTTAACTATGGGAAAGACTGCCTCTTCTTGTGACTTGCTCAAGTAGAGTTCTCTTAGTTTAAGTATTACTAGCTCTAGGTCGACCCTCTGTAAGTTCCATGTTCTCTTTAACATTCTCCTCTTCACTTGAAGCCACTGTGAAAGAGTTACAGAGGAAAATATATATCCATTATTATAGTAACGAGTTAAGTCTACCTACTCGTACTGAACGTAAGTTCCCATGAGTTTGTGACAGTATCTATTTTACGCTACTATTCAAATGGTAGATTAGCCTTCATAGTAACACAAAATAGATACTGTTAATTGAATTATGTTACAGTTAGAAAGATATATATTCCAGAACAAGCAATAGTATTACTGTCGCATCATGTAGATACCGTGTGAACTTCATGGTAGTAGTGATAAACTACGTATGCTTCCACCCAACGATGGTACTTGATGGATTTGAGAGACTTAGAGTAGCTAAGCCTATTGAGAAAGTCTATATACTTTACGACAGCAAGAGCGACCGCTATGGATATGCCTCTCGTAGGAATGCGAGCAAACTAGCTAAGTGGCTTGAATTCTTTAAACCTATAAGAGTTCCTATAAATCCCCAATCTTTCGAAAACGTCTTCTCTAAGCTATTTGCGATACTTTATAGGGAATGCTTTCTAGAAAGGAGAGAAGTTTATATAGACATCACTGATTTGCCACCAGAAGCTGTTTCAGCTGTTACTACATTAGCTCTTATGTTTAAAGGAGCTCATGTATATGTAGTGACAACGAGCCGAGAGAAAAGGGGAGACTTCATACCACCACCAGAGTCACCAAGATTTGAGGAGTGGTTAGAGAAGAAAGATGACAAACGAGGATTAGAGCCTATGGAGCTTCAACTCCCCAGAGTTCGTCTTAAGCTATTGAACGAAGATGAGAGAGAAATGTGTGAGAAACTATTGGTAGAGCTCTATAAAAGAGGAGGGGAAGCGGGATCCATAAAAGATCTCATTGAGTGGTGTGGTGAAAATCCTTCATTACCAGCTGTCAAGAATAGGTATAGTCGCCTAATAGACGCTCTGGTCAGAAAGGGATTTGTCTATAAAGCTTATAGAGGCAGAGAGAGACCAGTCTATTTAACAGAGTTCGGTAAGGTGTATGCTAGTGCTTTGATTAAGGCAGCTGAGTCTGTTGTTGGAAGAGCGCAAATAATACAGAGAGTTAGTTTATGAACTTCACTTCTGTTTTATAGACATAAAATGAATATTTATATATCGTCAAAAGGTTATAAACTAATCAACAAATGACGAAGGTGCTGTAATGGCTATCAGACTGCTCAGCGCCTTAAATGCTTATTTAGTAACAGAGAACTCTCCAATGGAAAGAAGCTTTGTCATGGATTTCCTGTCTTACTACTCCGCTAATGTGCTTGTTGACAATTCCAGTGAGTTATGGGCTATAGAAATCCTCGGAGGGAGTCTGAGAGCAAAAGCTGATAGTGACTTAGTGGTAGCAGTAACTGGAGAGTGTTCGTTAACCATTAACGGAAAGAAAGCACCGTTATGGCAAGCGCTCTTTGTACCAGAAGAGTCTAGAATAGAGATTAAGTGCAACAATGATAGTGTAGCTTACTTAACCATCTGTGGAACTTTACATTCAGCCAGTATCATGAAGAAGCCTCTGGAAAAAGATTATGAAATTAAAGTAGCCACTGAGGTTAATGTTAAAAATTTTCTAGATGAATTACCAGCAAGAAGAATACCTTCACAAGTTCTTTCAGAGTTTAAAGATGGTACACTAAGAGTTCTCTTCAACGAAGAGCACGGTACGCAACCGCTCACATTTAAAGTTGTTGGAAAGAACTTACGCGTAGGAGTGGTTTTAGAGCCCTTAGATGATCACTTAAACCTTAAGTTGAATGGATTATCGGGCGCTGTAAGTGCAAGTCCAGGATCATTAGTTAAATTAGAGAGCGGAAAGGTAGCTATAAGCCTAAATCATAGGAGCCTCTCTGGCACAGCTCTTGGTAGGCTTCATCCATGCGACCTAGATAAGGTAGCTAGAGTAAAAAGAGGAAGTCAAGTAGAGGTTGTTGGAGTAACTCACGTTAGGTATGCCAAGATATATAGAAATTATGTAGACTTGCTTGAGAGAATCAAGGGTAGTGTTGATAAAGCTGTCGAAGCTCTCAGAAGAGGAGCTAAGTTTGTCAGGATAAAAGTAGGAGACATGTTCTATGAAGCCTGGGTCGAGGAAGTTAGCTAGATATAGTTAAATATCTCAGGCAATTAGTAAACTTCAACATTTTGGTGAGCCTAATGTCAAGTGATAAGATAGCTGAACTACTCAAACTACGTGAGTTAGCCAAGCTCGGTGGAGGACTTGAAAGGATTGAGAGACAGCATAAAGCTGGTAAGTTAACTGCCAGGGAGAGGCTCGAACTTCTGCTTGATGAAGGAACTTTTGTTGAAATGGATTCCTTCGTATTGCATAGGAGTTATGAATTTGGCATGGAGCGCAGAAAGTGCTTAGGGGATGGAGTAGTCACTGGATTCGGTAAGATTGATGGAAGACTAGTAGCTATATACGCTCAAGACTTTACTTTCATGGGAGGCAGCGTTGGTGAAATGCATGCTTTAAAGATAGCTAAGCTACTAGATCTAGCCTTGAGAATGGGAGTCCCTGTAATAGGATTAAACGACTCTGGTGGCGCTAGAATACAAGAAGGAGTGGATTCGCTTAGGGGCTACGGAGAGATATTTTATAGGAATGTGTTAGCTTCAGGAGTAATACCTCAGATAGTAGCTATAATGGGCCCCTGTGCAGGAGGTGCTGTCTATTCTCCTGCTCTCGCCGATTTCATATGTATGGTTGAGGGCACTAGCTTCATGTACATAACGGGTCCAAGAGTAGTCAAGGCGGCTATAGGGGAAGAAGTGACTCATCAAGAATTAGGAGGACCGCACATTCACACAAGAATAAGTGGAGTAGCTCACTTTGTCGCTAAGGATGATAAAGAATGCATCGAGATAATCAAGAAGTTACTTAGTTATCTACCCTCTAACAACATGGAAGACCCACCCTATGAAGACACTGGAGATGATCCCGATAGAATGGACTATGAGCTAGATGAAATAGTTCCTAGTGATCCCTCTGAAGTCTATGACATGAGAGAAATTATAGAGCGAGTTGTGGACAGAGGAACATTCTTCGAAATTCAGAAGAATTTCGCCCCAAATGCTATTGTTGGATTTGCTAGGCTCTCTGGATATGTTATCGGAATAGTCGCTAATCAGCCAAAGGTATACGCAGGATGCTTGGATATAGACTCGTCCGATAAGATCTCAAGATTTGTAAGATTTTGTGACTCATTTAACATACCTGTGTTAACGTTTGTTGATGTTCCTGGGTTTCTACCAGGAACTGAGCAAGAACATGGAGGCGTCATAAGACATGGAGCTAAGATAATATATGCCTATGCTGAGGCCACTGTTCCTAAGCTGACAGTAATTATCAGAAAAGCCTATGGAGGTGCTTACATAGCTCTCGGGAGTAGGCACCTAGGCGCTGATTTTGTCTTAGCGTGGCCAACAGCAGAAATAGCTGTGATGGGACCTCAAGGTGCAGTTGAGATAATATACAGAAGGGAGCTAGAAGCTGCTGAGAATCCTCAAGAGCTCTTAGAAAAGTTCGTTAAAGAGTATAGGGATAGATTAGCTAATCCTTATGTAGCTGCCTCAAGAGGATACGTTGATATGGTACTAATCCCCCATGAAACTAGACCAACACTCGTGAAGTTATTGGAGATAGCTATGTCTAAAAGAGAACTGAGAGATAGAATACCGAAGAAGCATGGAATACCTCCAGTTTAGGCAGACGACTAAGCCTAGAATGACGTATCAGTGTAGTTAGCATTAATTAATCCGCAATGATGGATATTATGATCGTCGGGCTTGGGTGTAATCATGTCAATGGATGAGAAATTCATAGCAATAATAGCGGCATACGCTTACACAGCTATCAATGTCAGTAAGGAGAAAAAAGTGAGTCGTACTATAACTCCTAGCGTGAGAGAGGAAGCAATAAACCTTTGGCGTTTAGGCTCAAGGCTCGAGGTTATGTTGAGGAGAGTCCTATGAGCTCGACGAAGAAGTATAGAGTTACAATAGGCAATAAGATATACGAAGTTGAAGTAGAAGTAAAAGAACCTACGGAAATTAAGGATGATTTATTGAGATTTCTCTCAAAAGCTAAGGTTATCGAAAGAAGAATTGAACGTACGCCTTCTACTCAATTAGTAGGAGATATTATAAGAGCGCCAATAAGTGGGAAAATAGTAAAGGTTCTAGTTAAAGAAGGCAGTGAAGTGCGAAAAGGGGACTCTTTAGCAGTTATAGAATCCATGAAGACTCACATAGAGGTCACCTCTAATGTTAACGGTGTTGTGAAGAAGGTATTGATTAGAGAAGGAGATTTTGTCAGGACTAAACAAGAAATGGTAGTAATTGAGCGTAAAACCACTACTTCTTGAAATTATAATTAAAAGCGAAACTGATTCGATAAAATCAACTGAGCAACTAGAATTTTCCTTCTCTTAAAGCGTTTAATTATGGTCACGACACTTCTCGGAGATGTATTACCTCTCCTACATCAACTCTAATGACAGCTCCCTCGCCAGTCCTTATAAGTAGCCTTCCTAGGGAGTCAACGTCTATGGCGCGACCGTATATCTCTCTGCCTCTGACCTTAGCTCTGATCAATGACCCTATAGTAGAAGAGTAACTCTTCCACTTATCGATTATCACGTGAGCCTTTTCAGGAATATGAGAATATAACAGTGATAGTTTGTCGAGTATGGCCACCATCATAGTCTCGTTCTGGATCTCTTTACCCACTAACTCTTTCAACGAACATATTCTATTCCTTAGGTCATTGGGAGCTTCTTTTGAACTTATATTAGTATTTACGCCTATTCCAAGGACTACGAACTCTACTCTATCAGCTAAGAGAGTAGCTTCTACGAGTATTCCAGCTACCTTCTTGTCTTTGATTAGTACATCATTAGGCCACTTTACGAACGCCTCCAGGTTAGTAAGCTCCCTAATTGCTTCAACCACTGCCACAGCAGCTGCAAAGCCTATTAAAGAGGTGTAGTAGACCTCAAACTTAGGTCGTAGAATCACTGAAAACCAGAGTCCTCCTCTAGGAGAGAACCAAGATCGACCATATCTTCCACGTCCGCCAGTTTGCTCTGTGGCGAGAATAACAGTCCATTCGGGATAGCCCTGAGCAGCATACGTCTTAGCTAGGTCCATAGTTGATGGGACGACGTTGAACTTCAGCACGTTATACCTCGACATAGCGTTCCCAAGGCCGGTTCTATATCCTAAAACTTAATAACACATTTAATAAGGTGTTGGTGACTAACAAGGACTCTAATAAGTTGAAGTACTCTTCTAAACAGGGGAGCTATATCATTATGCTAGCAAGGGCTATCATCTCTAATAAAGCCTTATACTTCACTTAGAATTTTGATAACTTATACTAGGAGAAGTTAAATAACCAAACTCCCTTCTAAATTTAGCATGATCGAAAGGCCCTTTAGTAAGATACTGATAGCTAACAGAGGCGAAATAGCAGTTAGAATTATAAGGACAGCCAAGGAGCTTGGAATAAAAGTAGCGACTATTTACTCCTTAGCTGATAAGGAGTCACTTCATGTTAAGATGGCTGATGAGGCTTATTTAATCGGAGGGCCTGAGCCGAGAGATAGCTACTTAAACATTGAGAAGATAGTATCCACAGCTAAAAAATGTGGTGCAGAAGCGATACATCCAGGATATGGATTCCTATCTCAAGTTCCAGAATTCGCTAAAAGAGTTGAAGAAGAGGGAATAGTATTCATAGGTCCTCCCGAATCTGTTCAGAGAGTTACGGGCGATAAGCTAGGAGCTAAGAAGCTCCTACACTCAGCAGGTGTTCCGGTAATTCCAGGCCCTCTAGACCCAGTTAGCAGTGTAGAAGAGGCCCTGTCAGTAGCGGACAAAATAGGCTACCCCATCATGATAAAGCCTGTTTTGGGAGGAGGAGGAATAGGCATGAGGATTTGTTGGAACTCCAAAGAGGTCATTAAGGCTGTCGAGTCTGCTATGAGTTTAGCCTCATCTGCCTTTGGAAGAGCTGAAATTTACATAGAGAGATACTTCCCAAGAGCGAAGCATATTGAGGTTCAAATCCTAGCCGACAGACATGGCAATGTCATTCACCTGTTTGAAAGGGAGTGCTCAATTCAACGGAGATTTCAAAAGCTGTTAGAAGAAGCTCCATCACCAGCAATAAGTGAAGAGGAGAGGAAGAAGGTTACAGAATTAGGTGTAAGAGTCGCTAAAGCTGTCAGATATGTCAATGCGGGAACTGTTGAGTTCCTCTATATCCCAACGACTAATAACTTTTACTTCCTCGAAGTGAATTCGAGAATACAGGTAGAGCATCCAGTAACAGAAATGATAACAGGAATAGATATAGT
>Ga0180302_10000145_pt1 | contig 28611 bp, 32 predicted proteins | sample GuaBasSediGuay17_FD_121794 | JGI IMG/M metagenome (GOLD analysis project Ga0180302, IMG submission 121794) | Subseafloor sediment microbial communities from Guaymas Basin, Gulf of California, Mexico - Guay17, Core 4571-4, 12-15 cm | ecosystem: Environmental > Aquatic > Marine > Hydrothermal... | reverse complement strand
TCTTCTAATGTTTTAGGGTATGGTATCAGTACTCTCATCAAAAATCTATCTAGCTGTGCTTCAGGGAGTGGGTATGTTCCTTCCTGCTCTATAGGGTTCTGGGTTGCTAGCACAAAAAAGAATTTCCCATTATCCCTATCTTCAAGCTTGTAGATGGTTGACCCTATGGTAACCTCTCTTTCCTGCATAGCTTGAAGGAGTGCACTCTGTGTTCTAGGTATAGCTCTATTAATCTCATCTGCGAGTAGTATATATGTGAATACAGGGCCAAATCTAGGTTCAAAATCCTTTATAATGGGATTAAACACTAAAGTCCCTATAATGTCGCTAGGCATGAGATCAGGAGTAAACTGTACTCTAGACCACCCTGTATAGGGTATATTGTTCAAAGTTCTCATCTCCCTCCAGTTGAGGTTCAATAATTTAACTAGTGCTCTTACTATCGTAGTCTTAGCAACTCCTGGTACTCCTTCTAATAGTACATGACCGTTAGCCAATAATGATATCAGTATGTACTTTAACTCAGCGTTCAATCCTACTATAACCTTCTTTAGATTACTGGCTATCGAAGCATATACTTCCCTGACAGTATCGATTGTAATACTACCCATACCTATTCCTCCACTATTACCACATCTCCTACCTTAGCTACTCTACTCCAGGGTATGTCTTCTACTTTCTCCTCTTCCACTACTATATCCTCTGTAAACTCCTTTATGGAATCTATAAGCTCTTTAGGGTATTTTCTCTGTCTCATCCATTCGATTATTTCTTCTAACCTGTTAATGTCTACGATTTCCTCCTTAAAAGCTGTCTTCAATTTCTCGATATATTCACTATATTCTTCATACCCTTCATAATACCTAGCAAACATCTGAAGATTCAGTACTCTCTTCCTCACTTGAGGAATTTTTACTCTAATAGCGATTACTGAAGGAGCTATACTTATTCCATCAACATACCCTAGGATAAGTCCTTGTTTACTAACGACTAACTTACCTTTCATTCTCTTTGGTGGTATTAGAGGAGGCTGAGGCTTTATTTCAACTCCACCATACATAGCCTGTTTAGGCTTGTTGAGTAATACTATTTTATACTCTCTTGTAGCTGTGCCACTCTCGTTAGGTACATGTTGAACTATAAGTGCTAGTATATCCCTATAGCTTATAGTACCTTTGGCATATTTTCTCTTTACATGAATACTCTTTAGAGGAATTTCTATACCCACTTTTTTAGCGTACTCTACATAGGAGTTTAGATCTATGTCGTCTTGATCTATATCTAGATTCCTTTTAACCTCATTTTTTAGATCATTTATAGTAATTTTCTTAAATAATCTCCTCTTTCTCTCTTTTAAATAATCGATAAGTCTTTTTATGAGAAGTTCTTCATCTACAGTCTCTGTAGCGTACTCTTTTTCCTCATATACTTCGAAGATTACATCATCATCTCTTACTTCCATATTACCTAAGTATCCATAGATATATCCTTCACTGTCTATTACCATAGCTCCTCTAAGCTCTGTAGGAGTATAAAATCTCTTCATACGCTCTCACCACAGTATGGACAGGTACTCGTATCAGGGGGAATTATTCTTCCACAGAGGTTACACCTTAAAGGTTTCAATGAGTACCTCCTTCTACGTGCCCTGGCGAGAAGGAGTAGCGGTAGTGGAATGCAGATTGCAGTAAAGTAAGCTAGCAGAATACTGTAGACATGTTCTAGACCTATAGCATACAACCTAGAAATGTTCATTATATATAACAATACAGAGATAATAGATATAAATAGACATAAGTATTCTCCTATATTACTAGCTACTCTAAGCGCTCTCTTACTACCCTTTAGTACATCTCTAATTAATCGTTTATCATACAGTGGATATAATATCATAGCTCCTTCACTAGAGGAAAAATCGGCTATTACATGGAATACTATACATAGTACGAAGAGGGGGAGGAGTATGAGTATTATTTTCAATGGATCGAATATTAGTCCTATTAACAACATGACTATTGATATAAAAAGTACTACTATTATAGAGTGAAGTGGCGATAGTTTGTTATCATACTTATTATCAGGGATTATTGAGAAAACTACTCCATATAGCAAGATTGTTAGTAATAGAAGTTCATAAGTGTACTGTTTAGATAATCTGTCTACATACGAGACCACTACACCTAACGGATTAATTATGTCGTTAGGGTTCCATAGATTCGGCCATATCACTAAGGAGATTAGAATTATAGTGAAGAGCAGTATTCTTACTATCTCTCCAGCTGCGGTTGAGAAGTTTCTCTGAATTAAAAGTACTGTAGTATTCATTGACTTAAGAATGAGGTAGGGAATTATCAGTAGGTTTATGATGAATCCTCTCCAGTCTTTCAGTAAACCTGTTAATATCTCTACATACTCCTCATTTATATACCATAGAAGAATAGGATAATATAGACTTATAGTACATCCTATAATCACGTGAAACACTTTCTTCAATGTACCACCATACTAAATCTTAATTTACGAGGATATCAATAATTTTTACGCTATTCCTGTTCTCAGTAATCTGTCTAGCATTACCAGTACTATATTACCATATAGTAGGTATATTATATAGCCTATGAATATGAATACCAGCATTGGTATAGCTGGTGATACTAAAATTCTATCATTATCACTAAGATTATTTACTATATCTTCCTTTTCTGGTATTCTGTAAATGAGAATGAACTTATCTCTACTTGATAAATCTTCTGAAATAAAGTATTTCCATGGCTCTTTCTTGACTTTTTTAACATCCTCTTCATATGCCAGAAATAGTACTGCTACTCTCTTGAGAAGAGGTTCCTTAAATCTTTTGAATATACCATACTTTCTCACATTTTTCAGGTTTTTCATAAGAATATACAGTGTCATTGTGAGAGAGACAACTATAGAGTTGATCATTATCGAGAGAGAGGGGGGTAGTACTTCGATAGTACCTAGTGCAGGAGGTTCAAATATTGAGAGAAACATATAGGCTTTTGCATCGCCCCCTCCCATAAAGCCTAACATAGCTAGCACTATTGCTATTATTATCCCTATAGCTATGGAAAATATGTGAGTGATGAGTACAAACATTATTATACCTGAGGGTATGAGCGTATAATAAAGTATCACTAGTGGTGCACACAACATAGCTCCAATAATCCATAGTTCATCTCTTATCTCTCTAAACTTGAGATCTTCCCTTGACCCTTCGAATAGTACTGCTACTATCGTCGCATTACGGATTATATTCACTAACCCTATATTCATTCCAATCACTGCTGAATAGTACATCTTTTCATATAAATATATTTCTTTTTTATTTGATGAATATATATAGTAGATATTGAGTTTGTCAAGATCTTAATAATAGTGTTCAGTTTATTCTTTTACATCCACCATCTGATGATTTCCTCTCTCCTCCTGTTTCTTGATATCTGCTTTAATTCTCTACTAATAAGGAAGCGATAGGAGTTCGCTAGTCCGCTCAGCTATCAATGTATTACGGGAACTCGTATAATAGTTAGATCAATTTACACTCTGCAACACTATTACTATAAGAGGGTTTTAAATATGAGCCTTCTTAGAGAAAAGTAGGAGTAGATGGTGGACAGATATGGACATAGAAGAGAGACTAAGACTAATAACTAAAGAGCCAGTAGAAGAGCTAATAACATATGAGGAACTCAGACAGCTACTAGAGACTAATCCACATCCAGTAGCCTATAATGGATTTGAACCCTCTGGACCTGTGCATCTAGGGACTGGGTTAATCTGTGCATATAAGATGAAAGATCTAGTAGCTGCTGGAGTGCGTGTAAAAATTCTACTAGCTACATATCATGCCTGGATAAACAATAAATTGGGTGGAGATATGGAACTCATAAAGCTAGCAGCAGATCATTTTAAGCACTCCTGGATAGCTTTAGGCGTCCCTGAAGATAAAGTGGAATTCATATATGCTCATGAAATATATGACGATTTAGACTATTGGACACTAGTATTGAAGATAGCTAAGGAAGTTACAATAACTAGAGCTAAGAGAACACTGGAAATTGCCGGAAGAGAGGAAGTAGAAGCTCGCAAAGTGGCCGATCTACTGTACACACCTATGCAGGTAGCGGATATATTCTATCTCAATGTAGATATCTGTCAGTTAGGAATGGACCAGAGAAAGGCTAATGTTTTAGCTAGAGAATTAGCACCTAAACTGGGCTACTCTAAGCCTATTTGTCTTCATCATCATCTTCTTCAAGGATTGACTAAACCGCCTATATGGCCTCTTAAAGAGGGGGATAAGAAGAGGTACCTATCTAAAATTAAGATGAGCAAGAGTATACCGGGAACAGCAATCTTTATCTATGATAATCCAGAGGAGATAAGGTTTAAGATAAGAAGAGCCTTCTGTCCTCCCAGGGAAGTAGATTTTAATCCCATAATCGACATCATAAGATATATTGCCTTTAGAGAAAGAGATACTCTCTATGTAAGACTTAGTAGACAATATGGTGGAAAATTAAAAGAGTATACAAGCTACAGGGAGCTCATAAAGGACTATAAAAAGGGGTTAATACATCCGCTGGATCTTAAAAATACGGTTGCGGAGCTACTCGTGGAAATCCTCAGACCTGTTAGAGAATACTTTATGAAAAATAGTAGTGCAAGAAAAACTCTAGAAGTAATTAGACAAGCTAAAATTACGAGATGATACCATGAATTCCCTACATGATATAGTGCTCAAGTACGTACTACGAAATGCCATAAAATATGGAGGAAAAGCTAAAGCTAAACCAGTACTAAACATGATCTTGGCAGAAAATCCCCATCTTAGAACTTCAGTGAAAGAAGTAGTGGCTTTAGTCGAGAAAATAGTGGAAAAGGTTAATTCTATGAATCTAAGTGAACAAAGAAGGCTAGCTGAGGAAAAATACCCTGAGATTCTTATTGAGAAGGTGGAGAAAAGGGAAAGAATAGGCCTACCTCCACTCCCTTATGTAGATAAATATCCCCGAGTTAGAACAAGATTTGCTCCAAATCCGAACTTTGACATACATCTAGGCCATGCTAGAGCTGCTATACTAAACTTCGAGTACGCTGTGAAGTATGGTGGAGATTTTATTCTGAGATTTGAGGATACAGATCCGAGAATTAAAACCCCAGTAGCGGATGCCTATGATGTGATAAGAGATAATCTTAGATGGTTAGGTCTAAAGTGGAAAGAGGAATACATACAGTCGTTAAGAATGGAGATATATTATAAATACGCTACTAAATTACTTGAAATAGGAGGAGGTTACATCTGTACATGTCCTCCACATGAGATCAGAATGCACAGACTTCATGGTATAAGGTGCAAACATTATAACCATACTATCGAAGAAAACCTGGATTTATGGGATAGAATGCTAAATGGTGAATTCGAAGAAGGAGCTATAGTCCTTAGAGTAAAAACTGATCCCGAGTTTCCAGATCCTTCGGTAAGGGATTGGATAGCCTTCAGAATCATAGATTCCAGCAAATACCCACATCCTCTTGTAGGAGACAAATATATTGTCTGGCCTACATATAACTTTGCATGCGCTATAGATGATCACTTAATGAAAATCACTCATATACTAAGAGGCAAGGACATTGAGGCTAATACTCCTAAACAGAAATTCCTCTATGCCCACTTTAAGTGGGAATATCCAGTGACAATACACTTTGGAAAACTTAAATTAGAGGGCATGATTCTTAGTAAGTCCAAGATAAGACAGGGTATAGAAGAAGGAAAATATCGTGGATGGGACGATATAAGACTAGCTACTATAAGTGCACTAAGGAGAAGAGGAATACTCCCTGAGACTATAAAAAAGATAATATTAGACGTAGGTATCAAGCCAGTAGAGGCTAGAATAAGCCTCGTAAACCTGTATGCAATAAATAGAAGTCTTCTTGAACCTAGAGCTAATAGGTTCATGTTCGTTAAGAACCCTGTAAAACTGATAATCCATAATTGTACTGTAAAGAAGGCTGTCCTACCCTATCATCCATCATTTCCTGAAAGAGGTTTTAGAGCTCTAGAGATAAGACCTATTAATAATGTAGCTAGGGTGTTTATATCCAGAGAAGATGCCAAGAGACTTCATAGAGGAGCTGAGTTACGGCTGATGGGACTATGTAATGTGAAAGTATTAGGTACTTCAAACTATGCTATTGAATCCATATGTACAGGGACAAGTGTGAAGTATGCAAGAAAGAAGAAGATTCCTATAATTCAGTGGTGTTCAGAAGATTATATCAGAGTAGAAGTAGAAAGAGCAGAAGCCGACGACATAGTATTCGATTCAGGATATGCCGAATCTGAAGTGGCTAGACTACCCATTGGCTATATAGTTCAGTTCATTAGATATGGTTTTGTGAAGATAGAAAATATAGGAAAATGTATCCATGCTATATATGTTCACGACTAGTTCATCTACTGGTTCATTTCACCCAGGTTAAAGGGCTTTCCTCTCTTCACTATATACTCCGGTAATCTATCTCTATACTTCTTCAGAAAGCCTAGATCATCTTTTTCCTTTCTGTATTTGTCAGGTAGCATTTGAGGTATTTCCTCTACTATAGGATACCATCTGCTACACTTACCGCAGTAGAGTACTCCTTCGGAGACCTCCCATTTAATACATTCCTCACACGGTGGTTCTGATTCGAGTTCTCTTAGGAACTTAGACAGGTAAGCACAGTAGAGTTCACATAAGGGCTTCTTTCTATCCAATACTCTCTTGGGATATTCTTTTCTCTCAAGTACGAACAGCTTAAGTGGAAATTCCTTATCGTAGGGACAGGCTAATATATCTAGTAGCCTATACTTCATCAGTTCACCCAACATAAAGTGTATCAACTACTTATATCAGTTTCATCGAATTTCCCTCATCCTATGATAATTCATATTATAATAACGCTATAGTTTTCCTAGATCGGAGCTTAAGTTAGAGATATGGGAGCACTATTGCTATCACACTAAATTAATCTTTTTCCTCTCTCTTCTCACTAGAATTATTCCTGTTATACCTAAAGTTGAAGATACCGCGCATATCCCTATCACATGGAGAGTTGTTACTTGAGCATAGTCAAGGATAAGCAGGATTAGCACTACGATTGAGATCAGGATTACGATTGATGCCAAGGTAAATACTATCTTTATAGTATTCATATTAAAACTGTGAACTTGATAACTAATAAATATTACTGTTAGAAACTTTGCTAAGTAGTATAGCTATGAATGGTTAGTGCAAACTTCGCTCTCGAGCTTTTCTCAGTAGGATGGAAGAGAGGCACAGATAAGTATTTAAAGTAGTGATGAGTTTTAAATGAACTAAGGCTAAAAGGTAAGTAATATGGAAGTACTAAGAGAAATATACATACCAGATTCTACAGCCATAGTTAGGGGTATCCTTAGAAGAAAAATTAAACAGAGAAGAATAGCTGGAAAAATAGTCATACACACGCTACTTGTAGAAATGTTCGAAAGGATGACCAGAGAGGAAAATAGGGTAATAGGTACGATAGGATTGACCGAACTTGAGAGAATATGCTCACTTATCAATAAAAGTGAAAAAGATAACCTCTCTATAGAATTTACAAGAGAAATTCCAAGTAACTATAGGCTTTATAGATTCGAAAGAGTGGAGGATGTGGATAAAATGCTAAGAGAACTAGCCTCGGAATGGAATGCTGTACTAATAACCTGTGATCCCACACAAAAGCTAGCCTGCAAAGCTATGGGAGTTGAAGTTCTATTCGAGGATATAAGGAAAAAGAGATTATTGTTCGAGAAGTTCTTCATTGATAAAGATATAATGTCCATACACTTAAAGGAAGACTCACCACCTTATGCGAAGAAAGGAACACCTGGTAGATGGAAATTTGTAAAATTGAGAGACGAGCCTATACCTAGAAAGCTATTAGAAGAGATAGAAAGAGATATTTTAGAGATGGGAGAGATAGAAGAAGATGGATTTATAGAGATAGATAGACCAGGATCCTCTATAATAATGTTGAAGAACTATAGAATAGTCATAACTAGACCACCATTTTCCGATGGATTAGAGATAACTATAGTTAAACCTATAGCTAGGCTATCTCTTGAGGACTATAATCTACCGAAAAGACTCCTAGATAGACTAGATACAAGAGCTGAGGGGATAATAATAGCTGGAGCTCCTGGAATGGGTAAAACTACTTTTGCCCAAGCTCTTGCAGACCATTACCTGAGGAAGGGGAAAATAGTTAAGACAATAGAATCACCCCGAGATATGAACCTTCCTCCTGACATAACTCAGTATTCTAAAACTCATGGTACCTCAGAGGAACTACATGATGTATTACTACTTAGCCGTCCTGATTATACATTCTTTGATGAAATGCGCGATACAAGAGACTTTGAACTATATACAGATCTGAGATTAGCAGGAGTCGGTATGGTAGGCGTGATCCATGCTGCATCACCCATCGATGCTATTCAGAGATTTATAGGTAGAGTAGAACTGGGTATGATACCCTCGGTGGTAGATACAATAATCTTCATAAAAAATGGTAAAGTAAGTAAGATATATGAACTTGAGACCATAGTGAAAGTGCCCCATGGACTAAGAGAGGCAGAACTAGCTAGACCAGTCGTACTAGTCAGAGACTTTCTGACAGGGGAAGTAGAATATGAGCTTTATGTATTCGGTGAGAGAACATTCGTAGTTCCCGTGAAAAAGCAGTATATAAGAGGGGGTAACAGGGTATTAATGACTCTAGAGAGGACCTTAGCTAAGTATATACCTAGAGAGGAATTTGAAATAAGGCTATGTGAAGATGGATACATAGAAGTATTAGTTCAACCTAAGTATCTTAACTCGATATCTACTAAAGTATTCAAAAGACTCAAGAGAACTTGCAGAAAATATGGAGTCGGGCTCGAAATCAAACCTCTGTCTTAGATTAAAAATATTCGTTAATTATACTATAATGAAGAATATACCATTACAATTATTGAATGATCATATTCCATAGGAAACCCTTATTAGTTAATCATATTCTAAAAATTAGAAGGTGCCTGAACAGTAGTAGAGGGATTGCTAATGAGTATAACTCAACCTGTAACATGTAAATCTTGTAGGTACTTTATTAGGGGTATGAAGTACTGTACAAAACAACAGCAGACCTTAAATGATGTTAATAATCCTCTATGCGGTGGTGCTTTCTTCTCACCTAAATCATCTGAAAAAGTCTTATCCACAAGCTCCATGAACTACACCATACCATATACTCCGCAACCGGCTACTCATACATTAACAGTCCCTCGATCCCCAACGTTACCCTCCTACAGTAGGATCGTAGGTGTCTCCTTAACTAAATACGCTCCCACTGGAATAAATAAACTCGATGAGGTACTAAAAGGAGGATTTCTTAGGGGAAAGACTTACTTAGTAGCTGGAGAGACAGGAGCTGGAAAAACTATATTCTCTCTACACTTTCTAGTATATGGTGCCTCTCAGCTTAATGAATCTGGAATATATTTGGCTATAGATGAACCCGCTGAACATGTTATAAGAGGATTAAAAAGTCTAGGATGGGATGTAAGTGAGCTTATCGATGAAGGAAAGCTTCTGTTTCTCGATATGAGAACTCACTTTAGTAAACTATACCTTAAAGATGAGAAAAGAAGAATAGAACCTCATATACTCATAGATAGCATTATTAAAAACATAAGAAAATTGAATGCTAAACGTCTCGTCATAGATCCTATTGCTCCACTAATGTATGGTACTAAAAGGGAAGATATACTATATACTAGAGAGTTCTTAAGAGAGATGGTTTTTTCGTTACAAAGACTAGAGGATGTTACTACTATAATGACTAGTGAAATACCAACTGGTAGTAACAAAATCAGCAGATTTGGTGTTGAGGAATTCCTAGCAACCGGAATAATAGTACTGGGTTTTGAAGAAATTAAAGGAAGGGTATATAGAACCATGTATGTAAGAAAGGCTAGATGGTGTCCTGTACCTCCTGTTAAATTGATATTCGATATTGTAGAAGGAAAAGGTATAATAATTAAAGGATACTACGAAGACATTCTTAGAACAGAAGAGGGTGATTAATGAGCAATTTAAAATCGCTTTCAAAATCCCTAATCAGAGCTATCGATATTTTAAGGAGAGCTACTTTTGTAGACAGGAGAATAGTAAAGGAGACTATACGAGAAATACAGAGAGCCCTACTAATGGCGGATGTCGATGTCAGACTAGTCTTAGAACTATCTAGAAAAATAGAGAAAAGAGTATTTGAGGAGGATCCTCCTCCTGGGTTTACAAGAAGAGATATAGCTCTAAAAGCAGTATACGAAGAGCTACTGGAATTACTAGGAGGATCAAAAGTAACAGTAACACCTACTCCCTCTAAATTCCCCTACACAATTATGCTAGTTGGGATACAAGGTTCAGGTAAGACTACTACAGCCGCTAAATTAGCATATTTTTATAAGAAAAAGGGATTCTCTGTAGGCCTAATTTGTGCAGATAACTATAGGCCAGCCGCACTAGTACAACTTAAACAACTAGGTGATAAGGTTGGTGTCGAGGTATATGGAAATCCTAGATTGAATCCCGTAGAGATAGCAAAGAGAGGGATTGAGTACTTCAAGAAAAAGGGAAAACAGATAATAATTATAGACACTGCTGGAAGGCATAAAGAAGAACGGGGTCTCATAGAGGAAATGAGGAAACTTGCTGAGACCATAAGACCTAGTGAAGTAATGATGGTAATAGATTCAACCATAGGTAGACAGGCAGGTCCTCAGGCTGCTGTCTTCAGTAAGGCAACACCTATAGGTTCTATCTTTTTAGCTAAACTTGACGGTAGTGCAAAGGGTGGTGGAGCCATAGCTGCTATAGTAGCTACTAATGCGAAGATTAAATTTATTGGTACTGGTGAAGATGTCAGTGAAATAGAGGTATTTAATCCACAATCATTCATAAATCGTCTCCTAGGATTAGGAGATCTACAGTATTTGGTAAAAAGACTTGAGGAAGCTAAATTATCAGAGAGGATTAAATTAGAGAGGATAGTAAGTGGAAAGATTACATTACTAGATTTTAGAGAGATGTTAGAAAGTATGCAGAGCTTTGGTCCGTTGAGTAAGTTTCTGGAAAGTATACCAGGACTAAAGAGAATAGATGAAAAAGTAGTTAGTATAGGTGAAGAGAAAATAAAACGCTGGCGTGCAATACTTAACTCGATGACTAAAGAAGAGCTCTTAAATCCCTCTATAATAGATAGATCCCGTAGTAGAAGGATAGCAAAGGGCGCTGGAGTGACCCTCAAGGATGTAAAGGATCTCTTGAAGTCCTATAGTCAGATGAAAAAAATGCAAAGAGCACTAAGTAAGCGTGATCTTAGAAGAATATTAAGACAAGGTAGGTTCGATCTACAGCTTTGAGAACTATAATCCTGTACGTCAAGAGCCTAGATCATTTAATAGAGTACCGTCCACTATTTCTAAGAAGTGTAGTGTATGCTATATTAATATCCCATGGTGTGAGAGAGTACTGTAGAATGGTTTCATTTATAGCAGAGAAGAAAAGTTCTATAGTAGTACTAGGTTCTAGAGTAAAGCGTGTATACCCAGATGAACAATCTCTTCAGGGGATATTTAACAAGATAGTGAAGCATCTAAGGATAACACCTCCTAAAGGGAGGAAAGTACATCCGGGTATATTCATTCGAAAGGGAGATTTTAAGACTTTACTTAAAGAGTGTAAAAGTAGTGTAAATACGTATATAGAGGAGGGTAGTATGAGTACTATTCCCAAGCTTGGTAGGTCTTTTACTGCAGTGATACCATTTATATACTCATTTACATCTTCAGAGAAAAACATGCTAAGGCGATACGGTTATAAACCCCTCAAAATAAACTTGAATAGATTCTATCCAGATCAGATAGTGGTCATACTCAACTTCATAGGAGATATAACATGGTGATCTAGATGTATCCTATATTAAATGAGGCGCTGAGAATACTTCAAAAGTATAGTCTATGCTGTTCTTGTCTGGGTAGAGCTTTTGCCATGCTAGGCAGGGGATTAACGAATGAGGAAAGAGGTAGAGCTATTAAATTAGTATTGACAATGCAACTTCATAGAAAATTGTTAGAAGGAAATGTAGAAACCCTTGAACTGATTAAGTGCATAGCTAGATCCTCTTTTGAACCAGCGTTACTATTACTGGAGAAGTATGGTGTAAGTGTAGAGACATCCAAATGCTTCATATGCTCTAATATCTTCGAAAAACTTGAAGATTTTGTGAGCAGAGTCCTGAAAGCTGTTAAAGATATAGAGTTCAACACTCTTCTTGTAGGATGTAAAATTCCCACAGATATCACTATAAAAGAGGAGAAAATTAGAGAAGAATTCTCACTTAAATTCTCTGAAAATATAAAACGCGAGATTAATAGGAGAGTAGGTAAAGCTCTATGTTCTTCTCTGAATAAGGCGTATGATCCTAAAGCTCCTGACTTGACTATACTATTGGACTTAGGAGAAAATACAATTGAATTAATAATCAAGCCTCTTTTGATCTATGGTAGATATAGAAAGCTTGTAAGAGGTATACCACAGAGTGCTGGAAGAGGTAATGTCACTTCGGAGACTAAGTCTAGAGAGAGTATAGAGGAATATATTTGTAGACCTATATTGAATGTAACTCATGGAAAGAGAGCTATCCTTCATGCCTCTGGAAGGGAAGATGTGGATGTAAGAGTTCTAGGTCGCGGAAGACCTTTTGTAGTGGAAGTTAAGGATCCACTTGTAAGATCCATAGATCTCTCACTCGTGAAGAAGAAGGTTAGTGAGTATAGTGAAGGTAAAGTTGATGTGGAAGGCTTGAGAATAGTAGATCAGAGGAAGATCATAAGTAGGATTAAAGCTCTTTCACAACATCTAAATAAGACCTACAGAGCAGTTGTAGAGTTTGAGGAAATAGTAGATGAAAAGATGCTAGAAGTCCTAGAGAAGAAGTTTGAAAACGTGCTAGTAAGACAGAGAACACCAACGAGGGTTCTATATCGCAGAAAAGATAAGGTTAGAAATAAAATGGTGTACTCATTGAGAGCTAGATCCCTAAATGAGAATACAATCGAACTTATCATAAAGTGTCAAGGGGGACTCTATGTAAAGGAGCTAATAACAGGCGATAGTGGTAGGACCAGTCCTAGCATAGCGGAGATATTAGGGTCACAGCCTAAGAAGATAGAGCTAGATATTATCGATATAGAAGAACCTTTCCTGATTACTTAGCCCTATAAGGCTTTATATGCTCTTTTGTAGTTATTATGTATTTCTTCTTCCCTCCAACTTTAACCTCTATCACATAAGCCTTTCCTCGCTTTTCGACTATAGTTCCAACCTTACCCTGATATCTTCTATGGGGTGCTGTTTCTATACTCTCAGGAGAGATATCTATATGTACCCTATCCCCCAGTCTATATTCTATCATAAGCCTGCTAAGTCCTCTCATTCCTCTCTCTCTCGGATGTTTTCTGAGTAGCTTCCTACTCTTGTACCTATACCCTTTAGTCCTCTTAACCATAGTGGACCCCTTCAATCTCTTCGATAAGGCATATATATTTTTCATTAGAATAGAATAAGTGTAAAGGTGAAGTGAATTGATAAAAGTGATTGAGGAAAGATTATTAACCATTCCAGAGGCCAGGGAGATATTAGAAGATAAAAGTAAAAAGTTTGAGCTTTCCAATATCGAACAGATTACATTAAGCTACCTTCAGCAATTTAGCAAAGTTGAAGCAGATAAAGCTAAGAATATAGTTAAGAGATTAGTTAAAGAACTAGATATATCTGTAGAAGCTGCTGTACAGCTAGTTAATATAATGCCTAAGTCTATTGAAGAGATTAGAACAATATTAATAAAGGAGAGATTTCTAACAACAGAAGAACTACAGAAGATACTTCAAATACTTCATGAGTGAGGAGGTGTATATGTCAAGATATGCTTCTAGAAGACCTACCTACTATGAGGAGTACGCATATGTTCTAGATTTCCTACCACAGGGTTATTACTCACCTAGTAGAGTATTCATCAGAGGTCCTATAGCTCAAGTTGTAGGAGAACAGTACTTCATACTCCTAGAGGTCTGTCCATTTCCAGGAATTACTCTTCAAATAGGTGAGAGGATTTACATAGGAACTAAGGAAATAAGCTTAAAGATACGTAGAGTTTTGAGAAGAATTCGCTATGAAGATTTAACAGCAAGAGCTAAATCTGAACTTGAAAGAATGATTGAGACTATAGTAGAAAGACGAGCTCATGACTTTATTAAATTTTTCAATGAAGCCCAACCTTTAACCCCTAGGATGCACAGTTTAGAACTACTTCGGGGAATAGGTAAAAAAACCCTCTGGAAAATTTTGGAGGAGCGTAGAAAGAAACCTTTTGAAAGTTTTGAGGATATTCAAAATAGAACTAGAATAGCTGATCCTAAGAGGCTAATAGTAAATAGGATAATTCAGGAAATTATGGATAGCAGAGAAAAATACCACGTATTTACTGCTCCATCTATTTAACTCTCATTATTTTACGCCTACCCATTACTTCCCAAACTTCTACTTCAGTACCTGGAGTAAGTACAGACCTAAGTTCTTCTTCAACAGGCTTTCGAACTTCATACACTTCATATGTAGATAGGTCCATAAGCTGCACAGTTGAACCCAGATCAGAGATAACCTGTGCTGTCCTCTTACTTACAACGGGTACATCTACCCGGGCATCTGTAGGAGCGATGAGAGTTCTCTTAACATTATCGAATAGACCTATAGCTACTATCCTAGCTTTAGCTGAACCGTGTTTTCCAGGTTTTGATTTCTCCACCTCCACAACTTTACAGGGTTCACCATCTATAACCACAAAGGATCCGGGTTTTAGACTACCAGCATCTACAGGTTTGGTAGACAAGCCTTACACCTCAATACTATATCAATCCCCTACTATAATAAGATAACTTAACCTCTAGATGGAATTAATAAGTCATTGCTATACTATGTAAATGTATGAAGATAGGGTTGATTGCTAAAGCAGACAAGGATACTCTAGACATAGTTTTGAGAACCTTAAGATTACTAGAGAGGAGAGATATAGAAGTCCTTCTTGAACATAAACTTGCAGAAGCTCTGGACGAAAGAGGATATGACATGGACTTCATAGACCAGAACTCCGATACCTTCATCATAATAGGTGGTGATGGTACTCTTCTCAGAACAATTTTTCGCCTAAAGACTGTAGCAGAGAAACCTGTAGTAGGAATACGAACAAGGGAGTCTCTGGGATTTTTAATGAGTATATATGACTTAAACAAATTAGAGCACTATCTAGGCATGTTTCTAGAAGGATCTTACAGTATACAACGAATAGCTAGACTGCGTGTAAAGTTCAGGAATACGGATATTAACTTTCTAAATGATCTTATAGTACAAAGCTCTCTACCGCATAAGCTACTCTATCTATCGGTAAAGGATGTCGATACTAATGAAATTATTTTGAATGGTGGAATGGATGGAGTATTGATAGCTACAACTATCGGTTCAACGGCTCACTCGCTATCATTAGGTGGTCCAGTGCTCGATCCTCGCTTGGTCGCCTTTATTCTACACCCCATAGCTCCTCTCTCACCCTTGAATAGGATTACTATACTACCCTCAGATTTTAAAATCTGTCTAGACAGTTTTAGTAGTGACGTTAAGCTGATAGGTGATGGATTTTACATAGCCGAAATTGGTAAAGAAGAGAGTATAGAGATCAGTAAGGGTAAGGATATAAAGATGGTAAAATTTAAGAATGAGTTCTACAGAAAACTGAGAGCTAGATTGGTATGGATGGGATGAATAAAAAAGTACTAGTACTAGATGCCTCAGCTTTTATAAACCTTAAAATACCACTACATCCTGATGTAGACAGTATCTACGTTACCACGGTACAAGTGCTAAATGAACTCAAGGATCGAATGAGTAAACTCCATGCCTCTATAGCGCTTATGCAGAGAATAGTTAGGATAGATAGCCCCTCTGAGAACTCACTTAGAGAAGTTAAAAGTATACTAAAAACTCTAGGAGAAAAACTCTCAGAAACTGATATATCGGTAGTCGCACTAGCATTAGACTATAAAAAGATGATGAAGGATGTAATAATACTAACTGATGATTACTCAGTGAGTAATGTAGCGAAGTTCCTAGATCTAAAGGTTAAACCACTTATTCGAAGGGGAATTGTAAGTATAATTAGGTGGAGATATCAGTGTCCCTCATGTAGAAGGATTTTCAGAGAGGACGTAGGAGTATGCCCCTTCTGTGGTATTAAACTTATTAAAAGGGGGAGACGTATTAAACCTGCAGATTCTTGAGTCTACTAATAATTTTCTTTAAGATCTCTATATCCTGACTGTTATCATAAGGCTCTAGTAGACTTCCGCAGACAGGGCATATGAACATATTATTATAGGCCTCATTGAAAGTGAGCTTTGGTGTATCTCTGTTTGGACATATGTAGAAACTATTATTTTCTTCATACTTGAGTCTTATCTCTAATTTCCTTAGAATCTTATTCTTACGCTGATGTATCAGTGTCCTTACGGGTTCATCTGTAAAATACCAGTAGTATGAATACCAACCTATCTGTGAATCCTTAACCCTCCTATATCTCAGAATACCTGCATCAAATAGCTTATGAAGCATTACCCTGACCTCTGTAATATCTTTGCCGAGTATCTTAGCTAATTCCTCATCTGTGATCTCCCCTTTTTCTCTGATAATGTCTATAATTCTGACTCCATAATCTCCTAATAGCACTTCTGATAGCTTTCTGAGAGCTTTTATTTCTGTTGCTAGCATGTTTTTACACCTTGATTGTGATTACTTTTTTCCCTCTAGGAGATGGTATTATCCTAATCTTCGCTCCTTTGAATTCCTTAGTGAGTTCTCTTCCTTCAAATAGCCTATCAAGGAACACAGCTAGTGCTGCTACTTCACTATGGGGTTGATTTCCTATGGCTACGTTGAAGTCCGCTATCTTGTACACTTCAGCCGGCACTTTTTCAGCACCGACTACTACTAATATATTAGTAGAACTCCTTTTTATACGTTCTAATACATCACTGGTCTCTATATTCTCTCCATACATAGTAAGGTGTACTATTATTCCTCCTTTTTTCTTCCAATTCACTATTACTTTTTTCCATGGAATTCCGAATTCTATCTTAAATTTTCCTCCCCATCTGTTGACTACATCTCTTATTTTTTCCTCTATTTTACGATCTACAATATCAGCAAATATTATTCCATCAGCACCAAAGGCTCTTGCAACGAGCGCTACGTGTGTACTTATCCTTCTATCCCTTAGTGGTCGGTGTCCTAGTCTAAGTACATACACCCTATAATTTTCTATCGACAATTACACCCCCCAATTCACTTATCCTCTTTACCTTACTAGCTAACCATTCTATCTTTGCTCCTACGAGTACACTATTATCCTCGATGCTTACTATTCTACATCCTTCACTTAGTTCATCTATCAGCTTATTCAGGTTATCATTTCTTTTTAATATAATTCTAACCTCAGTATATCCCGGAAGAATATCAAGTATTGTTTTCACTAATGCATCTATATTCCATCCCTTTTTTGCGGAAATAGGAACTAGTGGTTTCTTTATCCAGCTTAACTCTTCTATTCTCATTTTAACATCTTCTGGTGATAGTAGATCTATTTTATTAAATGCTACCACCATAGGCTTAAGATATGCACCTATGCTTTCTAGTACATCAAAGCAAGCCCTAATTTTTCTATTTACCTCCTCTAATTCTTCACTCGCATCGAGAACGAGTATAATTATATCGGAGTTATTTATCTCCTCTAGTGTAGTATAGAATGATTCAATTAGGAGTGGAGGGAGTGAATCAATAAAGCCTATGGTATCCGATACTATTGCTGGAATTCCATTTAAACGCGTCCTCCTTATTGTAGTTGATAGTGTCGCAAATGGCTTACCATCTATATATCCACTTTCTCCTGTCAATCTATTAAAGAGTGTAGTTTTTCCTGCTCCAGTGTATCCAGTTATAGATACTAAGTAGGCGCCAGACCTCGATCTTCGCTTATGTGCTCCTCTTTTTCTCTTCCTTATTCTCTTGAGTTCTTTATTTATTCTAGATATTCTTTCCCTTATATGCCGCTCATACACTGTAGCATCGTATTCTCCACCACCCATGAATCCTGGAAGTTCCTCCATTTTAGCCACATGTACGTACTCTTTTGCAAAGGATAGCTCTCTTTTAAGTCTGGCTAACTCTATTTGAAGCTTGGCCTCCCTATTTCCAGCCCTTTTTGCGAATATCTCTAGTATCAGTTGAAATCTATCTATGACATCTACTTTAAATAGTTTTGAGAGATTGTGTGCTTGAACAGGTTTGAGCTCATTAAAGAATATTACTTTGTCTATATCTAGCTTTTTTACTAGTTCTGATATTTCCAGTGCCTTGCCATATCCTATTTGATAGGCAGCATCTTGAGCTCTCACTTGTTCTATCTCTGCTATGGGTACATATCCTGCCGCCAGTGCTAGCTCTCTCAGTTCGTGGAGATAGCTCTTCTCTCTAGGTAGTCTCCTCTGTACTAGCAGTACTCTTTCTCCCTCCACTCTTCTCTCCCCTCTTTCTCTCTCTAATCACTATTATATCACCTAGTGTTAGATCTAAGGTACGTCTACTGATTATTTTCTCCTCTCTCTCTACTTTCTTTAGTAGCTTGATCTTAAGCTTTCTCTCCAGCTTTCTGGCTAGTTCTACAGTAGGCTCAAGTACTCCCTGCTCTATTCTCCTTATAGTAGATTCCTTTTCTCCAACTATTTGTGCTAATAGCTCTCTGGTTAATCCCATTCTCTCTCTAGCCTCTTTAATTTTAACATTATAGTCATCTACAAGTTCTAGATCGAGTAAGCTTTCCCTATAGACTTTAGGTTTTATCTTTCTTGCTCTTTTACTAGGTACCGACTTTGTTAGAGTCTCTGTTGGAATTACTTTAACCACTCTATACCTACTGGCACATATTCTACAGACTGTAAGTTCGCTCTTCTCTATCCTAACCCTATATCCCACTCCTATAATTTCTCTGCCGCAGAGTTCACAGTATAATTTCATGTAGGTCTCTATATAGGAACACCGATACCGATTTAAGTATTACTCAGAAGGCTATAGGAGGGATTATGTCATTGAGTAAACCCTCCCTACTTGAGCTAGAGGAGATAGAGTCCAAGTTAAATTACCAATACGGAAATGCTCTAGGCAGTAAGATTATAGAGAGATTTTCTGGGAAAATCAGCATAAAGAAGTCGAAGAGAACGAGAAGAATAAGAGAAATATATGTGGACAATAAGCTTGTCTTTACTCTGAGAGCTACTGATGGATACCTAATACCCACTCTTGCAGGAGGAGAGTTGATAAAGAGATTAATACCTCCCCCTTTCCTGAGAATAGTTATAGATCCTGTTGCTGTAGATTTCGTAGCTAGGGGAAGATCGGTATTTCCTAAGTATGTACGATCTATAGATCAGAATCTGAGAGCAGGAGATGAAGTTATAGTGGTAGATGACAACGATAACTTAGTAGCGATAGGTAGATTACTGGTATCTCCTATCGAGATATCCAGTCTAAGTCGTGGTGTTGTAGTGAGGGTGAGAAAGGGAATATACTCAGGAGATACTTGTGAGCCCTCTAAACAGTATTAAGTCTCCCTCTCGTACCATAACTCTGTAATTCTTCTTCTCTCAACAGCTGAGATCTCCCTTCTCAGAAAGTTCAACACAGTCTTATGCTGTCTCCCAGAGATTATCATTTTTATAGCTTCTCTAACTATTCTTACATATTCGTACTCACCTATTATTGCAACGTATCTGTCATAGATACTTACTCTAACTCCAGTCATCTCCTCAAGGGTTCTTCGAAACTTTCCTCTCTCCCCTATTATTCTACCCTTTATCCTCACTATGTCCTCTCTCCTCCTAAAGAAGTCCTTTAGATCTATGACGTCTAGTATAAGATTCTCATCAAGAAGTCTGAGAGAGTCTTCTGCATTAAAGCCATATCCTATGGCTTCTACTATTCTCCTGGCTATTTCTATGTTAATTATCGTTGCTCCTTCTCTAGGTATTATAGTAACTTCTCCCGCTTCACTATCTACAGATATACGAGTATTGGTGTTCTCTTCAATACGCTTCCTAATTCTTCCTTTACTTCCTATAAGTACTCCCACTCTTTCTACTGGTATATTTACTATTACTTTTCCCTTAGCTCCCTCTCCAGAGTACACTATGGTCATTTGTCTTAAGACATAAGCTCGTATAATTTAAAGTTACTTCTGAGATCTGCTTCAGGAAAAGGATATTATCTTGTACTCAGTAATACTATAACGAGGTGATGTCTATTGGAAGTTCCTCGAAGAGTGGAAGTCCTAAGTAGAGCACTTAGGATATTTATCATCGTATTAATAATAGCAGTAATAGCCTTTGGATTAGGACTAGGAGTAATGGTTGGAAGTGTAGGTGTGAGCGAGGCAGCTATCATAGTAGACCCTCTTACCGCAGAAAAGAGAGTGGTTCTTGGACCAAAACTCTTCATAAAGAAACCATGGGAGTACTATGTAGTGGTAAAATATGGAGTGGAGTCACTGGATATGTGGACCGAGGCCCCAGGTAAATATGGTGAGTGGCCAGCGGTAACATGTCTTACTAGAGATGGGCTAGAGGCTCGTGTAGATATAACTGTAAGATGGAGATTAAATCCCGATAAAGTACTCGAGCTTTATACATATTATCCAGGTCTCGACTGGGAGAGAAGAGCACTCGCTCCTCTACTTAGAGAAATAGTCAGGAATATAATAGCTTCCTACACAGCTGTTGAGACTATAGAGAAAAGAGGAGAGATATCGACTAAAATAGCGACTGCCTTTATAGAGGCTATTAAGAAGGAGAAGACCCTTGCAAATGCTATAATAGTTGAAGGGATAGACTTGAGAAATATAGATCTCCCAGCTAAGTTCAAGGCAGCTGTCGAGGCAAAATTGACTGAAGAGCAAATGATGTTAGCGGCTAAGTTTAAAGCTGAAAGAATGAGAATAGAGGCCAATGCTTCTGCACAAATGATGATAATAAAGGCTAAAGGAGAGGCAAAAGCTCAGATAGAGAGGTCTAGGGGAGAAGCCTTAGCTTTTCTCATTAAGGCTAATGCTACAGCTGAGGGTTATCGTAGGATTATGGAAGCTCTAGGCGCTGCTAATAATACTGATATTGCTAGAATGCTGATACTCAGAGATACACTTACACAAATTGAAGGAAATGTAATCATATTCCTGACCTCAGGTCCTCAGGGTACAGTGATACCATTGATACCACTAGGAGAGTCGGGGAGAGAGTTAAGAGGAGACTGATCTTTTAGTTTCACCATCCCTCTGGAGGAATTTCTATAGCTATGAACCCTGCCTTTCTAACAATTCTACGTATACGCCTGAAGACACTCATAAACTTCTCTTGATCTAGAGCATCAATATTCCAAACGTATATATCTACTACTCCTGCGAGTCGATAACACTCTTCAGGCGTAGCTGGTTCACTTAGAGGGACTTTGCCATGGCTTACTCTAACTCTAAGGTCATTCTTTACAACATCTACTATAAAAGCTTGAGAGTCCTTATATCTAAGTACTAGGTACCCTAGTTCCTTATTACGCGATACTATACTTTCTCCAGGTGCCAGTTTTACTTCTGGTATTTCGAGTTTTAAATCTCTTGCTTTAATCTCTCTAAGAATGGTCTCCCATCTCTCCTTTATATCCATCCTCATAGTACTCCTTAAGCAAAGTGCCAAATGAAGATTATTAAGATTTATGCCCTCCTCTGGTATTCTAAGGAGTAATACATACACCAAAAGGGTCTTTTCTTCATGAGTCTCCTTATCTGAGTACTAACAGCCTTCTCTAATGTACATATAAAGTATCTATGTTCTTTGAATTTATGAATTAATTGTATAATTAATGCACTACTATTTTATTCCTAGGATTAATTTTAAATTAGCTAGCTATTTATTGAAGTGGATCTTAGAAGGTGTTACACATTAATGAGAATACTGAGAGACGGAGAACAGACAAAGAGAATGAGCAGATGCGGTTATAGGATAGATATATTTAAGTATGATGCTATAGTGTCTCAATTAGATCCTGATTTGAGATTTATCTATAAAATGTTTATTAGAATGTATATAGATAATAAATTATATTTCTATATTAGGAGAGATCTACTTAAATTGAATAAATCATTGATAGAAAAAGCTGTAAAAGAAGGAGTTTTAATAGAAATAGAAAAAGATAATGTAAAGTACATTGCCCTGAATCCAGAAAAAGCACCCTGGTAATTTGACCTAGAGACCTCTCCATCTAACTAGATTCTTGAAAATATGGAAGAAGTATAGCCCTTCCTCCATGGTGGGGCCGCGGGGATTTGAACCCCGGACCACGCGGGATCTCGCTATAGTCCCAAGCCGCGCACTCTACCCAAGCTGAGCTACGGCCCCTTATTAACTATCCATACCCAATCTTTACGTTGTTAGACTGTTCTACCGTATATAAAAGAATTACCTCAGAGAGATATGTTTTTCACGTCGATGTACTTATTTAGGAGGATAGTAAAGGGTAAAAGCAGTGAATATGGTTAGTATCGGTATAGATCTGGCAGGTGTAAGTCACAGACCTACAGGAATCTGTATACTAAAAGGAAACACCGTAAGAACTACAATAGTCTTCACCGACGAAGAAATACTAAACATCATCCTATATGAAAGACCTAATATAATAGCCATAGATGCCCCCCTTGCTCTTCCCAGAGGTAAGACCCTAGATTCCAAGAACTGTATTCGAGAGTGTGATCGAGCTCTTTGGAGGATGGGTATAAAGTTCTTTCCCATAAACTTTGGAGGTATGAGAAAACTAACTTTAAGGGGTATAGAGCTTAGGAGGAAACTAGAAAATCTAGGATTTATAGTTATTGAGACCTACCCTGGTGCTGTTCAAGATATCTTAGGAGTACCTAGAGCCAAAAGAGATAGGGAGAACCTGAGAAAGAGATTAATAGAAATATTCAATTTAGAGGGTGACATACTCTACAAGTCACTAACCCTCCATGAACTGGATGCTATAACATGCGCCATAGTAGGTAAACTCTATCTTGAAGGAAAATATATGGCTATAGGCGATCCGGATGAAATACTCATGATCCTACCAGAAGAAAACTTAAGAGTGTAGTAGATCCAATTTGCTATTGAACGAGAGAAAGTATAAGATCTGTAGCTATCTTTGTAGCTCTAAATTTAGATAGCTCTGATGAAATCTCCCTAGCTCTTCTTTGATATTCTTCATGAAGTAGTTCATTTATGATGTCTTTTAAGTTTTCCTTAGTTATTTCATTCTGTACTATCGTTTTAGCAATGCCTAATTCCTCTACGCTCTTAGCATTTCCTATTCTCTCTGTATGTCCTTCATTAGGTAGCGCTAGAATAGGTACTCCATAGTACATTCCTTCGGCTATTGTAGTATGTCCACCATGACATATGAGTAGATCCGCAGCCTTCAGTAGTTCATATTTGTTCTCTATCCATGGGAAAACTCTGATATTCTCGCTTAAATTGTAGGGTTCTCCTTGATACATGGATCCTGATGAGACAATTACTACTATATTTTTATCAAGCTTGATATTCTTGAATACTTTGAGAATTATCTCGTACAATCTTCTCTTTTCAGCACGTGTTCCACCTATGAGGACTAGAACTAACTTTTTACCGCGTATACCGATCTTTTCCTTTACTATACTTTTAGGTAGGAGCTCAGAGGGATAAGTTTCTAGGAGTGGTCCTATGAATACGCTCTTATCCTTATACTCTTCACTAAACACTATATTGTCTTTAGATATAGTAAAGGGTGGTGGAAAATCAGGAATGAGGATTAGTTTACTTCTCCTCCATACACTAGTCATTAGTTCAAAAATTGTACACTCAATTAGACTCCTCATCTCCTTCTTTTTTAGGGGAAGTCTTACAATCATTTGATTAGTTATTAGAACAAAGGGAGTATCTCTTAATATTGCTGCAATTGCCGAGGAAAGTCTACTATCTGATACTAGTATATCTGGTGAGGATATTTCAGTATAGTATAATTCTGCTCCTATTTGTCTTAGGAATATGTATATTATTCGAGGTCCCTTAGCTATAGTACCTCTCAGATCTAGTCCTCCTAGTGAGTCTAATTCGTACTCAAGTTCGTATGATTTAAGTACAATGAACCCTTTGGACTTGAGGTATTCTACAGCATCACCATAGGTAGAAAACAGTACCTCATGCCCCCTCCTCACTAACTCTAGTGCTATTGATGCGCACCTTGATGCATGTCCTAATCCTATGCCACATGGTGCGAGATATATTCTCATTCTACTCTCTACCTATGTACAGTGCTCTCTCTATTACTTCTCCATTAGGATGAAGTTCATAAAATATCTGAGTCTTGAACTTGTAGATCTTTACGTTAGAATTCATCCAGGCATTCATGGGAAGTCCTGCTCTCAGACATACTTGCTGTAGTATCTCACTCTTATCCCAATCTTCCTCTACAGCTGTTTGAGGAAGAACTACACTTCTATATCTACCCCCTACCTCTAATACTACACCATCAAGACCTAGTCTTAATTCACTTAAACACTTTTGAACATCCCGTACATCGAGGAGCTCAGGTTTAGAAAGTACGGTCACCTCGAATACTACATTATTAAGTTCTCCTACATTAAGGGGAGGATATCTATAGTCTCTAACTGCTACTTCTATTGCCGATCTTATAGTAGCTTCTATCAATGGTAATATTGGGTCTACTATACCTCTTCTACCTCTTAGAACTCTTCGCTTTACACCACCTCTTTCACTGACTATCTTCTCTATTGATACAAATACTCCTCTCTTTTCATAGAGCTTACTAGGTAATCCCTGAGGGATCATTATATAGACTCCCCTACTTAGGTATCTATCAACAGCCAATCTTGCATAGTGTATGAGAAGTGTACCCTCTTCTAAGCTAAGTTCAGACAATATTATCCCCTCGTTCCTTTAGATTATTTAGCATCTTTCGTTTAATTCTTTCTGCTCTATTAAGTAAATGGGACATATTACGTAGATGTGAACCGGGCCAATAAACTTTACCACAGCATTTACATTCAAAGAATACACTATGATTCTCCAGTATCGATATAGGTACTCTCCCCTTTAAGTTCTTCTTAGGAATTCTTGTTAGCAGTCCTCCGCATCTAGGACATCTAGTTTTAGTCAGATCTATTTTTAGCCTTATTCCTACTCTTAGGGATAGGAACGCAAGTATATGCTCTATATCAGCTTCTTCTATTAGTATCGATCTTACTCCACTCCTAGTGGCAATGTTATATAGTTGTCTATCGGATGTTAGTACTATACGAGAATCTACCTCAGCACGTTGGATGAGTGTTCTATCATCCATCTCAGTTGAATATATGGTATCATAGCCAAGTACTCTGAGCCACTTCGCTACATGTCCTAACATTCCATTCACTATGAATTTTAACTCTTTATTCATCTATCCTAAGACCTCCAAATATTCCTCTACACTCCAGTACATGGAAGCCTCCCGTAGGCAGATCTCTGTGTAATTGATCCGCAGTAGTAAAAAGCTTTAGGCTTCTTTCCTTGCTCAATTTCTTCATGTACCTAAGGACGGTTCGTATCAATGTACTTTTCTTAATTCTGCCTGGCACTAGGACTATCCTATCTTCATAAGCCTCTGCCTTTGCACTGGGTACTACTCTTAGTGTTACCTCAGCCCCTGATCTCTCCACTACTAGTGCTATTCCGAGTTTTACTTTTCTCAGGTAGTTCCTTTTACCATATATCATGAAGGCTCCTCTCTTAAGATATTCACCAGAAGGTGGGGATTTCGTGACCTGCTCGGCTTTTACCCAGAACACATCTATACATGCCAATCCTTCTCTCCAAGCTCTGGAAAAGACTGCAGTAAATTCAGCTGCTTCTTCTATGTCTTTGCTACTTACATTTTTACCACCAGTTTTTATAGTGGTTATAGGGGATCCGTAAATATCTGCATGAAGCACTATATCGTGGGGCTCCATGTACTTCTTCACTATGACTTCATTCTGTTTTCTATCCCTACCAGCTATTACTAGAAAACCGTTACTAGTGATAAACCATCTAAACCTCTCATACCATGCTTTATCCCTTCTTGTTACCTTTTCCTCTATACTCTCCTCCACTTCTATAACCTCTTTTTCCAACTCTTCAATTCTTTTCCTCGTTTCCTCTATAGCATGTCTTATACGTTCGCTACTTTTTCTTAAGCTCTTCACCTCATCGTATATTCTAGAAATATTCACTCCTGCACTCAATTTAGGATCGAGTTGAATTTTAGCACTATTTACTGTAATCTGTACTATTTTCTTATCCGGTAGTATTTTGACTTGAACATCTCTTTTTAAAATATTCTTTAGGGTACTCCTAACCAGCACTTGGGCTTCCTCGAGCTTCTTGTTCATTATCATCTCACTTACCTTTTCAATGATCTCTTGTATAGTGTGGAGATGTGTCGATAGTACCCGTGCTACTCTGAATAATACCTGTACTCTCTCTTCTACCTCTCTTAGTGCTCTCTTTTGAGCTTCTATCTTTCTATACATATCCTCTAATAATTTCCTGCTTCTAGCAGTAGTACTGGCTTTTATCTTCTCCAGGATCCTCTTGAAATATACATTCTCAATTGCTGCGTTGAGACTTGGGAAATACTCCTTGCTACTAACTTCCTTGTCTATCATAAACTCTAGTGTTCTTAGTTTTAGTTCTCCACTCTTAGTAGTTATCACGAGTGGTGTAGGATCCTCATCTACTTTCTTGATAAGCTCTCTAATCTCATCTAAAATTCCATAGATTTGGTCGTGTACGATGTATGTTTTCTCTTTAGGATCTATCCCGCGTCTCTCGCATGCTTCTCTTATCAATTCTGGTGGTACATTCAAATACTTCATCAGGACATTAAACACTCCTTTCTCGCTATTAATTACACTAGAAAGAGCATCAAGGACCTCCTTAGAGAACGGATCTATACCTCTAGGAGGAGGTCTTCTGTAAATACCTCCTGGAATTATATCTCTATCTCTCATCCTTTTATACTTATGAGCTGCGATTATTCTATTAGTCTCCTCATCTACTAGCACAATATTACCCTCTCTAATAATTTCTATGACCAGTAGATACCTTCTATTCGACTTCACCAGTCTTATATCTATAATTCTATCCATGTCGTACTGTTCTATATCAACTATGAGAGCTCCTCTCAGATGCCTTCTCAATTGCATACATATGGCCGGTGGTCGTTTAGGATGTGGCACAGAGTGAGAGGATAAGAAGATAGCTTTTCCAATCCACATTAGAAGTTCTCTCTCACCTACCGAGGGTATATGTAATTTTATAGTGAAGATATCATCGGAAACTTGGTATATATTACTTATTCTAGCCCCGCTTAGTGTTTGTTTAAGCTCTCTTACAAGGACTTTTATCTCGAGTGAAGTAAGTGTTGGTATATCTTTACTAGACATACTACTGAGAATTTAAACTATAATTAAAATATTTATCTTCTGTCACATGTAACTGAGGTATACTTCATATGCACCAAGTAGTAGGTAAAAAACTGCTCTACATACTAAGGTTGGCACTAGGTATTACCGTAGGTGTGATATGTGGTGTACTTGGGATTACAGGTATTGCAGGTGTTCTCCTTGCCGTAGTAGTATACATACCACTGCACTTACTAGGCAAGAAGACCTCTCTTAGTAGTACAGAAGGACTTATTGAGTATATAGGTCTATGGCTAAGCACCTGGTGTCTAGTATACACTATGCTCTACGTTCATAGTGGTACTTAACATATCCCATATTCCATTATATCAAAGAGAGCATTCTTCCTCCTTAGTCCCCTTCTACTGAACTCTATAGTGGCACTTCTAATACTATCTCTAACTCTCCTGAGGAATACTCTATCAAGGACAAACGCCTCTACGTAGTGTGCTCCTAGTGGTTTAATTCCGAATCCAGGTACTTCAGTAACCTGATTAGCTACAACTACTGCTACATTAAATTCCTTAGCAATTCTACTCATATTCTCCATGAAAACTGCTAATTCATGGAGAATCAGTAGAGGTTCTCTAGCTACATCGAGTCTGTAGAGAGCTGCTATATCGTCTACTATGACTAATCGCAGATTCCTATTCCTAGCTATGAGGTCAGATACCATATTAGGTAAGTTAACCTGGACGGGAAAGTTGTATGCTCTTGCGTATATGATATTTCTTAGAGCTTCTCTAGGATCTAATCCTCTATATTCTGCAATTTGAATTATTCTTTCTGGTCTAAAAGTACCTTCAGTATCTATATAAATAGCTT
>Ga0180302_10000144_pt1 | contig 28656 bp, 30 predicted proteins | sample GuaBasSediGuay17_FD_121794 | JGI IMG/M metagenome (GOLD analysis project Ga0180302, IMG submission 121794) | Subseafloor sediment microbial communities from Guaymas Basin, Gulf of California, Mexico - Guay17, Core 4571-4, 12-15 cm | ecosystem: Environmental > Aquatic > Marine > Hydrothermal... | reverse complement strand
TCTCTTCTTCAAGTACAATGGTCATGAGCCTGAGTATGATTATTTGAAGGACTTAATTAAGTTCGCTAGAAATCAAGGCTTAGAGGTTCATGCTTGGTTTGTTGTCCTACGTGAGGGAGGAAAGACTCCCAAGGGCTGGGTTGCTGAACATCCACAATACGCTGTAGTAAACGAGGTAGGAAAGCCTGTAGGATGGATATGTCCTTCACATGAAAAGTCTAGGAAGAGAGTTCTGAGCTTATTTGAAAGCCTTCTTGAAAGTTACGAAGTAGATGGAATACACCTTGACTACATAAGGTATCCAGAACCCGTAGTGGCTAGAGGTTGTTTCTGTGAACGGTGTGGTAAGGGAGGCTATACTGATGAGAATTGGGTTATGAGAGGAGTCGAGCACGTCAACACGTTAGTCGAAGAGTCTTACGAACTCGTCAAGGGGTACGGTGTCGAGCTAAGCGCTGCCGTGTTCCCCAATTACCCAGATTGCATAATTTCGATCAGACAGGACTGGGGCAAGTGGGTGAACGAAAACCTCTTGGACTGGGTAGCTCCTATGAACTACACTAACATCATGGAGGTCTTCAAGGCTAGGTCTATGATACATGCTTCTATAGTCCCAAATGGACTGCTACTCCTCGAGGGCATAGGGAAGAAGTCGTCTATTTCGAGTCTCTCGCCAGGTAAGTTAATTAGGCAAGCTGAGATAGCTATGAGGATGGGCGCTGATGGAATAGTGATCTTCAATTACACAGCGTTAACAGAAAGGGATTTCAAGTTACTAGAGGCGTTTGCTAGTAGGTATTAGAGACGTAATACTCAATTCAATGACTTTTATTAGCTAAGTATTTCATGAAGTCATCAATAACTGTAGTCAAGGGAGTTTGAGGTTACGAAGTTTAGATCTTAAGCTTTTGGGCACTTACGTAGTTCGCTTGGCTGAGAAGTACTTCTTAACATCTCCCTTGATCGTACTTGTGGTGATAGTCAATCTTCAATTACACCTCATCTATTTTGCCTAGATGATTTACCTTCCGAGGATAATTTGAGAGGTTTATATCGCTCTTCATTCATCTCAAAATACAACCCTCTTAGTTAAACGTTATCTCAAGCCTGTTCGTAATAGGAGATTACAACTACTCTTGCCTATTACAAACAGGTAGTAAGCTTCCTCCATGCCAAGGTACATGGGCATGCCCATCTAAATTAATGACTTAACCATTAAAATTCTTATACTTTCTACTCTTCAAGTCTACTCCTCTAACTCAGTTTTCTAGCGAGTTTAAAAATCATTGTTAAAAACTAATGAGAGTGGACCGGCCGGGATTTGAACCCGGGACCCCCTGCTCGCAAGGCAGATACTCTTCCAGGCTGAGCTACCGGCCCGTGTATTCGATTATCTTATCACAGGAGGTTATAAAAAGCTTTTTCTCGAACATACCTAGTACTAAGTATACCTTTGCTCTATTCCTTCAGAACTATGAGATATTGCAGTTTATTAGGCTAACGTCACTTGAGAATTATTCTCTAGTAATCGTTTATGTCTAAAACCAATACATGACGTATAAGTAGAGAGTGCAGAGAATTAAGTATACTGTGGTGTGAATTGTCCCGTACCTGCTGAACTCTTTAAAGCTAACTACGACTCCGTAACGTCTCGATAGACCTAGCAATATTATGTTACTAGGCGAGCCTATGGCAGTGAAATTCCCTCCTAAGTTAGCTCCTAGGATTAAGGCCCACCACCTTACAGATCCAATTCCCTTAAGTCCGTTGATGACTGGTATTAGAGTGGCTGTTATTGGTATGTTGTCTATGGCCGCTGAGGTCGTAGCTGAGACCCATAGTATGAGTGGCATCGCCAACTGAGAGTTCCCGCCGACTGTTGTCGAGAAGGCATCTGAGAGCGAAGTTAAAAGGCCCGTTCTCTCAGCTCCCCTAATTACTACGAATATTCCCGACAAGAAGAATATGGTGGGCCAGTCGATCTCTTTAAGAACTTCTGGCGACTCCTTGCTTACTAATAATGCTATGCTTCCGGCTATTAGCGCAGCTACAGGTAAAGTCATCCCAAACATGTCATAGGCTATAATCAAAATTAGACTAACTATGAAGGCTGCTATGTACCTAAATGAACTTAAACTTAGTCCACCCATATCAACTCTCAATCCGCCTTCAATTGGCTTAGTGACTTTAGGGATGTTCTTGAGTGAAATTAGAAGACACACCATTAATAATAGTATAGAGGCAGGAGTGATCCTCGTTAAGAAGTCGCTCATTCCAAGCCCGCTCTCTATACACACCATGACGTTAGGTATAGAGCTTATCGGGAGTCCTATCCCGCCTATGTTAACTGCTATGGCTTCAGTCATCAAAGTCATCTTAGGGTCAATGCCTAACTTCCTCATGGCCCTTATAGTTATCGGTATTACTATGAGTATTGCTGCTATGTTACTTATGATCATGGAGAGGATGTATATAGTCACGACTAAGAGGGAGTGAAGTAAACGAGAACTCCCCTTGGAACTAATGACTAAGAAAGTGGCTAAAGAGTCAAACAGACCAGTCCTTGAAAAAGCTTCAGTCATGACCATTAAGCCTATTATCGTGGACAAGACCTCTATGTTTATCGCCGACAGAGCTTCTCCTGACGGCAACACTCCTAAAACTATTGCAAGCCCCGCTCCTACTAGCGCGGCATAAGTTCTGGGGAGTTTCTCTGTAATTAATAGTATAAAAGTTCCTATAAGTATCAGTGTAGCAAGTAGTTGTTGCAACTCCACCACCACTACTTAAGGGTCAGTTGCTAGCTTCTTACCCTCTATACAGAATTGAGTGTAACAATCGTCTTAAATCATTTGGCTTTTTAGAGTAGTGGTTCTATTACTGTAACGTCGTGTTCTCCGATGCTGACTTTCTCGCCTGGCTCAGCATCAGCTAGAACTACTCTTACAAACGTACCCTTCCTCGCTAGCTTAGATAGTTCGCTAACCTCCTCGAAGAAGCTCAAGAGAACTCTTTTACTAGTCCACGAGGGAATCACTAACATGTCAAGTCCTATTACGGGAGAGATGGACAAATAAGCAAAGTCTTTTAATGTCATAGTCTCCATAGACGCGTAGTTGTTCAACAACGGGTCACTTGGATAGGATAGTATGAATTTCCCTAAGTTTATGGACCTCTTTAACTCCAGTGAAGACAAGTAGCTAGATAGACGCATTAACTCACTAAGAGTTCCTACAGAGTAGAATGGCAACTCTCTCAACACTTCGAGTAGTTGAGAAAGACTCAACTTACTCCCGCTCATAAGAGCTACGTCGACTCCAAGGAATTCTAGCTTTATTTCATCTCTCAAACTACTGCATTTATCACATGCCTCTAAGTAAAGCTTTGTCACCTTCTCCCTCAACTCAGTCCTTAAGTCTTCAGTCAACTCGAGGTCGTCTAGGACATTTAGTGAGACGATGAAGGAGTCGTTCTCTGTGTTTGAGATAGGCAAGTTAGCCGTTAAGACATCGCCTGTGGAAATAGATATTCTAGCGTAATCGACCCAGCTGACTCCTAGCTCTTTGAGTAACTTCACTACGCTGGCGATCGTTTCAATCCTCTCGTCGTTTAAGTGGAGACTTAACATAGTCATCTGTGTCTCTCTTATCAACGCGCTTAAGGACTCTATGTCTCTCCCGTTAGTTACATCGCATTGAACCCCTATTAACGACGCTCTCCCTCTACAGAGCCTTTCTAACTCTCTCAAGTTATCTATGACCTCGTCAAGGGGCTCTCCTATCCTCGGAAGCGCTAAGTGCGGTAGCTTGCTTAAGGAGAGAGTCGTTAGAAACTTAGGAGCTACTATGTCTGCGTAGTATACGGCTTTACTCAAAACGTTGGCATCCACTTGAGGTCCTGACACACAGATAGTTAACCTGTACATCACTATCACTTTATAAGTCATATAAGTTGCTATTTAAAGCGTTTTAAAGAGGGTTTAAGTAAACTCAAGAGGAGCTTTGACCTAATAGTCGAAAATGTTATGTAATGCTCTAGGCTAGTATCTGCCTCGTACAATGGTGTGAATAATAAATATTCACGTATGTTAACAGTACTTGAAATCTGTATAACGTCACTTTTATTATTTAATTGAAGGAATAAGACGAATATGCTAGTGTTAATAGTTAATGGCTCTCCTCACACCAATGGTTTATGTTACAGACTTCTATCAAGAGTAGCAGAAGGAGTTAAAGAGACTGGCAATGACGTAGAATTCGTACAGTTAGCTAAACTTGACGTTAAGCCGTGTAGAGCATGTTCCTCAGCCCCTTGTTGGAGTGCGATGAAGTGTAACTTTGAGGACGACGCCTTGAGAATAAGAGAGGTGTTCAATGAGTGCGATGCATTTGCTTTCGCAGCGCCAGTATACTTTCTCTCAATAAACGGTTTAGCGAAGAACTTCGTCGACCGCATGAGGAGTTATCGCAAAGACACGAGACCTTCACTAGCGTTAACTGTAGCTGGTGGTACTGGTAAGGGTTGTATAACTGCATTACAAGAGGTCTGTAGGTGGATGATACTCGTAGGATTTGTACCAGTTATAGCTGAACCAATTACACGATATAATTTTGATGAAGCGTATGAACTGGCTAAGGGATGGGGTCACGTGCTCGTTGAGAGCGTGGGCAAAAAGTCCCTCAACTAAGTACTCTATACGAAAAACTGTTCTATCTTGAGAAATTACATTACATGAGGTATACAATCACAGATGAAATACTCTATCTGGCTAAATCCACCATAGAGGCTATCTCTCGTAGAGGGAAAACTGAAGATACTATAGACTTGAGGATTAAAATGAATGAGGCAGAAGCTCAACTCAGGTTAGGATACTGGAAAGAGGGTTTAAGGATGGCTGTTGAGGTACAGGAAGAGAGCATGCGTCGTTTCAATAGGTTAGTTAAGTAACAAACGCTAGAAATTATTTCCTAAAGCTTAAGGAATTAAAGTGCGAAGGGACTAAAACTCATAGGAGTGAAAGCTTGAGAGACAGAGACTTTAAAGTGGGACTGCCGTATGGAAAGAGAGTTCTTGAATTATATACTGATATAAGACAAGTTAGCCTGATAACGTCTAAGCCTAAACCTCCCCTTAAAGACCCTAGAAGTAACCTCATAAAGAGCTTAGAAAGTCCCATAGACTCTCCTCCATTAAGTGAACTTTGTAAAGGAGTTAAGCGGATAACTGTGCTAATTCCAGACAAGACTAGAGCCTTTCCCTCAAAGCTCGTATTGCCAACAGTTTTAAGAACGATTGAGAGTTCAAAATCAGACGTTCAAGTCAATGTTATCATAGCGACAGGGTTGCACAAACCTCACACGCGAGAGGAGGTACTCGAGCTAGTGGGTAAAGACGTATACAGTAATTACGAAGTAATTAGCCATGATGCTGAAGACGAAGAGTCTTTAATTGATACTGAAAAAAGAACTTCATACAATACACCAGTCATAGTCAACGAGAACGTGATTAAGGCTGACTTAGTAGTTGGTCTAGGTCTCATAGAGCCGCACTTCTTCGCTGGTTACAGTGGTGGTAGGAAAAGTGTGTTACCTGGAGTAGCTGGGAAGAGAGCGATCTACGTAAATCACGGCTTTAAGATGATAGGAAATCCTAACTCTAAATACGGTGTACTTGAAGGCAACCCAATTCACGAGGACATGGTAGAGTTCATGAAGCTCACAAAGCTTGACTTCATAGTTAACGTAACGATAGGTAAGGAGAAGAGAGTAACTGGAGTGTTTTGCGGTAATCCTGTAAAAGCTCATTTAAATGGGGTCAGGTTCCTAGAGGAGTACGTTAAAGTGCGGGTAAAGGGGTTAGCCGACGTTGTAATAACCACTAACGGAGGATACCCTTTAGATAGAAACTTATATCAGGCAGTTAAAGGAATGGCGACTGGCGAGCTTGTAGTTAAAGAGGGTGGGGTAATTATAATAGTGGCCGAGTGCGTCGATGGACTGGGGGAACACGAAGAGTTTTATGAGTTATTCGTAGGAGCTGAGAGTCCCGATGAGGTCTTAGAGAAGATTAGGAGACTTGAACCCATAAAAGACCAGTGGGAAGCCCAAATACTGGCTAGAATACTCAAGAAGGCTAAAGTGATAGTAGTCAGCGAGATGAGACAGAGTATTATTGAAGACATGTTAATGATCCCTGCTAGCACTATTAACGAGGCTCTCGATGAAGCTCTTAAGCTAGTTAGACGTGAAGAGACTGACGTTAGGTTAACTGTAATACCTGAAGGACCCTATGTGATACCTGAAATAGCTAATTTTTGTTAATTCTCAGTTGCACTTGACACTCCTATCAAAAAGACGTCTTACCTTAGGCAAAAAGGAGTGAGCATAGACTTCAGACGAAACACAGTTAGTAGAGACCTCACATTTCTCAGTTTTCAATACTGTAGTTGTCCTAGAACCTATATAGCTTCCTAGCTAACTCAACGTCCCTCTCTGGAATCAGTGGAGGAGATCTTTGTCCAACTATCAGGGCAGTTAACATAGTTAGGGAAACTTCCTCTAAAGTCTCTACTACAGTCTCGGCTTCAACTAAGTTGTAGCCAACTCCTACGACACCGTGATTTTGTAATATCAAAGCTCTAGCCCCTCCCCTAATATGCTCGCCAACTAACTCAGCCAACTCTTTAGTCCCTGGGAAAGCGTAAGGGACTATAGGGACCTTCCTCAAAGTAAATACGGCTTCTACGGTTATAGGTTTAGGAGCTATGCCAGCTAAAGCCAGTCCTGTAGTTACCGGATTATGAGCATGCACTACTGCGTTAACGTCTGGTCTAACTTGGTAAATCTTGACGTGAAACGGCCACTCGACTGAAGGCTTTAAGAACCCTTCTAACACGTTTCCCTCTAAGTCTATCTTAACTAAGTCATCTTCATGTAAGTCTCCTTTAAACACTCCACTTGGAGTGATCCAGACTTCTTGAGCTCCAGGTAACCTAGCGCTTACGTTTCCACCTAGTGCTGATATTAACCCCCTTCTGTAGAGCTCCCTCATAACCCTGATTATCTCCTGTTTTATCTCCTCCTCACTAAACAGCTCTTCTGCCATATCCATCCCTATTCCTATGTATCGATAACCGTTATAAAGGCTAGGATTATCACCCTTTACTGGTCATACTAATACTCGTGTTAAGTCATAATCATAACAAGTGAACCGGTTCAACAGTTAAGTCCTTGTGTATTCGAAGTATGCCAGGGCGAATTCCGTAATAACGACAGGTAAATACGATGTATAGCTTACCATCGAACATGCTAAGGACTCCATCCACAGGTTCGTGTGCTCTAACCATGAACTTAAAACCATACTTCTCTAGGAACTCCTCTACTACGTCTTTGCCGTACAAATACCCTGCTCCTCTAGGACTAGGAAGAATTCCAGACAACCCTTCTCTAGGATCACTCCACAGGACTTCTAATACTGCATCGTCCTCAGGCTCGAGCTCTAGCCTAGCATTATGTAAGTCCTTTAAACTTTTAGTAATGGGTGGTCCTCCATGACAACCAAATACTTTAGCTTCAGAGAAGAGGACTTTAACGACTAAAGGCATCTTAATGTAAGCTTTCCTTACGAGTTGTCCGTACACTAATTTCCAATTGTTTGGAAACCTTCTCCTTAACTCATTTATAAAGCCATAATATGCGTTCATTGAAAGGGTCTCGTGATTACCTCTCAGGACTATAACCCTGTTAGGTTCTTCACACTTCATGAGCAGTACTCCAAGTAGACACTCGAGTTGATTGGGTCCCCTATCCACATAGTCTCCTAAGAATACTATCGCGTTATTGTCTGCTATGCTTCTCAACACCAATAACGACTCATAGTCTCCGTGAAGATCGCCGACGAACACTACATCATCACTAGGCTTAAACTCTACAATTGGTTTGCCCTCTAGACACTCTGTTATCTCAGAGGCTATGTTCCTTAACGCATCATACTTCGCATCGGTCAGTTCACCTATGAGTTGACTTACTTTCTCCCTGAGTTGGTCAAAGGAGTTCATATGTTCTCACATAACTTTTTACACTTTCAAGACATTAAGCTACTTGAGTAATTTAAGGTACTTCCCTACGAACTAAAGTAGACGACGAAAAGAGTGAGAGCGTAACAGCTCGAGTAGAGATTCTAGGACAGGTCATGAGACGGTAAGAATATATCTCCTAGTGTGTGAGTTATTCTGTCATCTATAGGGTGTGTTTATGGCTTCAGCTGAGGTCATCGTGAAGATCGTTAAGAGAAACATCACTATAACTAAGAAAGTTGGGGAAGCAGGCTTAAAGATAGAGGACTTGTTGAGAGAATTGGGTATAAACCCGATCTCAGTAGTCGTATTTAAGAATGGAGTGATTGTGACTGAGGATGACCTAGCGAAACCAGGGGACGTGATCAAAGTCTATGCTGTCTCTCCTGGAGGGTGAATATGGTAGTGTGCTCGAAGTGTAACAGAAATAGAGCCGTCATAAAGTTGAGGTCAAAGGGCATTTACTTATGTGAGAGGTGTTTTAAGGAATACTTTATGGATAAAGTAATGTTAGCTTTGAGGAGAGCTGGCGTTCTCAACTCACTTCGAGGTAAGAAGGTTTTAGTGGCAACTTCTGGCGGCAAAGATAGTTTAAACGCTTTATACGTAATGCATACTCTCTCCGAAGACTACGATGTGGATGTCAAGGCAGTACTGATCAATGAGGGAATAAGAGGGTATAGAGAGTTAACGATTCAAGCCTTTATGAAATTCTGTAACGCTCTTAAGGTGAAGAGTAAGGTCGTGTCCATAGAAAACGAATACAAGTTCTCCATAGATTACGTCGCAAGAGCCTACCTCAGCGGTTTAATAAACTATAAGCCATGTACTGTCTGTGGAGTGTTAAAAAGACACTTAGTGAATAGGATTGCTGTAGAGGAAGAGGCTGACTACGTAGTAACTGGACATAATATGGATGATGAAGTTCAAACGTTCCTTATAAACATCGTCAGGGGTACAGTTAAGAACTTAGCTAGGGAGGGGATATTGACCGGAGGAGTCTTAGGCTTTGTACCTAGGCTTAAGCCCTTATACTACGTTACTGACAAAGAGTCCTTGACCTTCTTCTTAGTAAATAAGTTTGAGACTCCTATCGTCGAGTGCCCCTACGCTAGCTTATCGTTAAGGTATCACATTAGGTTGTTTCTCAACGAGCTTGAATACAAAAGTCCTGGGACAAAGGAGAGACTCCTAGAGTTAAAAGACAAATTTAGAGCTTCTCTTTCTAAGTTAACAGAGACAGTTCAATTGAAGAGATGCATTATATGCGGTCAACCTACTACTCGTGAGATCTGTAGAGCATGCGAGATAGTCCTTCAAGTGAGAAAGATCACTGATTAAGGACTTTGACCTAATTCACTCTTTCTCAAGTTCTTTCTCTATTAACTGTATGAGTTCTTCTATCCTATTCAAGAGTTCGTCGTGAGCTCTCTTCTTAAGTTTCCGTGCTAAGAGGAGGACTACTAGAATTAAGGAAATTATTGTGAACAAAATTAAGAAGTAAACGGCGTTCGACTCTACAGGAACTTCACTGCCTTTCTTAGGTATGCCCCCCTTACCAGTAGTGTCAACGTCAATGCCAGTTATATGGAAGCTACCTATGTCTACTTCTAATGCCTCGTGAATAGATGCCTCACTTTCTTTGCTTACTTCACTAAACTCAAAAATTACCGTCGACTGGTTATATGACAACTTTATGCCCGCCTCAGTAAACACATGGGACTCTACTAGTTCTACGTATTTCAGCGCCATGAGACCCATTTTTGTCTCCGTTAAGTCATCTATAACCTCTCTTAAGCTTGCTTCCTTATCTTTGAGCGAACTCACCTTCTCTTCGTACATTCTCACTGTGTCGTTAAACTCGGATATAGTCTGTTCTATTAGCTTTGACATGTTCACGAGCGTAACTCCTAGGGAGTAAAGGCTGTTGCTAATGTAGTACTGTAGTTCTGAGTAAGATTCAACCTCAGTTATCAGTTTCTCAAGTAGACGCTCGAGGTCTTCGACTTTTTCATAACTCGCCTCAAGCAATCTCTGCATGTTATTTATGAACGCTATTATGAGGTCTGCTGAGTTCCTTGACGAGTTCAACGAGGATATGAGAGTCTTCACTATTGAGAGGTAAGTTGAAATTAAATCATTGCTCATGTTGTATTTTTTTGAAAACTCCGTTAATCGTCTAGTAAAGTTCAAGAGGCGTGTGGCGTTTTCAGTATTCTTTTCTGCCTTACCTATCTCTTCTTTGATCTCCTCTAACAAGGCAATGACCTGTGACACGTTTTCTTTCGTAGAGCTTATTCGTCTGGCTAACTCTTCGAGCTTGTCCTTGTAGTAATTGACTTTGTGATACTGTCTCATGAAGGCTTTCGATGCGTTGTCCTTTAAGAAGAGTCCTAACTCCTTTAACTCCTCAGTCGCATTTCCTATGTCAGTTGAGTAGTCCTTGTAGAAGTCAAGTGTTTTATTCAATGCCCTTAAGTACTCCTCAATCTCGTCTAGTTGTCTCTCTAGTTCTTCAACTGTACTGTCTATCCTCTCAACGTATTTCTCAACTGAAAAGTCCACTTTTACGTTTAAAGGTTCTACTCTTATCTCTTTCCATGGTCCTAAACTCCTAACTCGAACTAAAACACTTACAGTGAGTTCATCTCTTAACAGGACGAACCAGACCAAGATTTTACTAGAGCCAAGCTTGCTACTAATGTTAGGCTTTGGATCTACTTCTTCAACTACAAGCTTAGTTTCATCAAAGCTCAACGTGAGGACAGCGGGGAGTACTGCCTTAAATAACGTTCCATTTTTGCTTATGAAAAGGGGTATCGAGTTGTGAACTACGTAAGTGATGTTGATGAGGTCTTCCTCCTTAGCTTTCACTAAGAACGTCCCCCTAACTCTAGTGAAGTTTACTGGCTTTGAATTCACTGAGACGTAGCAGTAACCGTCTATAACTCTAATGCTAGATTTAGCTTGGTAATGTAGTATAAGGCTCTTCTTAACTGAGACTTCCCACGTCACTTTAGTCAACAGTTCATCGCCATTCACGTCACTAGGAGGTACTGTGTTTCCGACTAAAGTGATAGATGACGGATCGATGAACATGACGTTATCTTCAATGAACAAGTTGCCGTTTCCACGTATGTCTAGCTTAACAGATGTAGTCCCCTCAACTTCGCCAGTTGGAGAGACCTTATAGTATCTAGTAACGAACTTGTAAACCTTTAGTGGACTACTTAAAACGTTAGTTGGACAGACGATTATTAATGTTAGTATTATTGCATACCAAATTTCTCTCCTCAAGTGTTCACACCTAAGTCCTTAGCTCTCCTCTCAAGCCTCCCTAACATATTTCGCGCTTCCTCGTAATCAACCTTTCCTGAGAGTATTTTCCTTCTAAGACTAGTCAACTCGATCATCAACATTCTAAGGTAAGCGCTCCTGACCTCAGCACTCCCTTCGAGGAGCTTTATTCTGGAGAAGGCGCTCTCAGGAGGTCTCTCGTACAGCACACCATTCCTTATGTAAAGTACTCTAGTGCCTATAGCCGCTACATCCGGGTTATGAGTGACTATTAGGAACGTATGTCCATAGGTCTTATTGAGCCAGTTGACTAGACTGAGTATCTTCGTCGCCGCTTCAACGTCTACGTTCCCAGTAGGTTCGTCCATTAACACTATCGATGGGTCGTTAGCTAGTGCTCTAGCTATGGCTACTCTTTGCTGTTGCCCTCCTGACATTTGAGAAGGCCTGTTATTAATGAACTTTTCAAGTCCAACTAACCTTAATAACTCTAACGCCTTCTCCCTAGCTTCCTTCACTGTGTAGTCGCCAGAGAGGACTAGAGGCAACATTACATTCTCCAAAGCTGTAAAGTTGTTAATCAAGTTAAAGAACTGAAATACAAAGCCAACTTTCTTACACCTTATGTAAGCTAACTCGTCTTCGTTAAGCTGTATCGTGTTAACGCCGTCGAGTATTACTCCTCCCTTAGTAGGTCTGTCTAGTGTCCCTATAATGTTTAGGAGGGTACTCTTTCCAGAACCCGATGGACCCATTATGACTAAGAGTTCCCCTTCACGAACTTCTAAGTTCACGTTTTTGAGCGCATGAACTTCATAACTCTTAATCCTGTATACCTTACTAACTCCCTCTAACTTAACTACTACCCTACTCATACTTGAGAGCCTCTATCGGGCTTATTAGTGAAGCTCTCCAAGAGGGGTAAAGGGAAGCTAATAGTCCAACTCCTACAGACAGGAGGAAGCCTGTTATGAGTGTGTATATGTCAAGGACTATAGGGACTGTGAACGATATTCCCATTTGGGGCAATAACTCTCTTAGAGCATAAGAGCCGACTATGCCTAGAAACGTTCCAATGATTCCACCGACTACACTTAGTAAGAAGGCCTCGAGTAAGAACATTGAGAGTACGTAACTCTTCCTAGCGCCTACGGCTTTTAGTATTCCTATGTCTCTCACATGTTCTCTGACGTTCATCATTATCGTGTTGGCGACTGCGAAGAAGGCGACAACGACTCCTATTAACGTTAACGCCACCATCAACCCTGTAATCGTGTTGACTATTCTATTGATCACCTTAGTTATCTCTTTTTGCTCTGTAATTAGGGCTTTAGGAAATAACTTCTTGATGTCTCTCTTTATGGAGTTCATGAACTCCTTATCACTAACTTTGACAAATATATAAGTTATATAGCCTTCTGAGTCCATAAGTTTCTGAGCGTCCTTTAACGGAATTATACAATAAGTGAAAAAGGAGAAACCACCAATGCTAGCGCTCGCCTCAGAGATGCCTATTACCTCGGCTGTGTATCCCTTGCCTCCCTTTATCATCGCGTGAGGCTTTACTACTACGTTCTTTCCGAGAGTTATGTATAGGCTTCTAGCGATGTCTTCGTGCACTATGACGACGTTAGTCTCACCATCTTCAAATTTCCTCCCCTCAATTAGCGAGACGTTAAAGAACTCTCTCAAGCTCTTCGAGTCACAACCTATTATGTTGGCGAAGTACTTGCCACGATTTGTCTCGACCCATCCACGAACCATGATAATTGAAGTAGTTTTCTTTATGTGAGGTATAGTCGTCAAGAGTTGTTCGACAAACTGAGGAACGTCACAGATCCCCTCTCCATAAATTATTAAGTCTGCGTTTATTAGTTGATTTACCTCCTCTGTCACCTTTATGTGAACTCCTATGCTGACTAACCTGAGGGACACGAAAGAAGCTACTCCAATGCTTATAGCTAGAATTGTGAGCAATGATCTGAATTTCCGTAAGGTGATGTCTCTAACTGAGAACAACCATGCAAACCTGATCATTGACCTTGTTAACATCGTCTTATTATCGTCTTGCATGTATTTCAATTTAGTGGTTGTTAAACAACTCGAACGTTAACTGAAACTAAGTGAAACCGGTTAAGTACTTTTCGAGGAACTGCTACTATAAGATGTAAATTGTCAACTCCTGAAGAATACATGCTTGGACCGCATAGTGTCCTCTTACGAAGAGCGTTGGAGAGGAAATTGACAAATATCTCCTAGAGTACAGGGTATCTATCAGGAGGGTGAGCTTGACTCGTACTGTTCCAATAGCGGATGTACACTGTCACTTGAATCCTGTAAAGGGCATAGGAGTTAAGTCCTTAGCTAAGAAGTTCAAGTCCTCCGGAGGCTGGTATCTAGGAGTAGTAGCTCTATCTCCCTCACACATGGAACTCGAACTGTCGCTGAAGGGGTACGAGAGAGCCTTTCAAATCCTCATAGATTCCTGTAGAGAACTTAGTCGAGTAGGGTTAAAATATCGTCTTCACTTAGGCTTTCATCCAGCTGAAGTGGACAAGCTCATGAACTTAGGTCTTAGTGCCGAGCGAACTTTAAAGTTAGGTCTTGAAGTAATCGACTTAGTCTGCTCTATGGTGAAGCGCGGAGTGGTTCACGGTATAGGAGAGGTGGGAGTGCAACATTACAAGACATCTAAGGAGAGAGTGATGATAGCTGAAGAGATAATGAAATACTCGCTCATGAAAGCTAAGGACTTAGAAGTCCCCGTTCACTTACACTTAGATCAAAGCCTAACAACGGTCATGAGAGTTAAAAGGATAGCTACTGAAGTGGAATGCGACTTCAAGAAGATAGTAATACATCACGTAGCTCTAGAATTGCTTGAGAGGGTTTTGGAACTTGGGTTCTCGACTACTATTGTGGGCAGAATTAATAACTTAACAGTCGCATGTAGGAAGGGTTTAGTAACGTTAGTGGAAAGCGACTACTTAGACGACCCGAGAAGACCAGGCGCTGTGATAGTCCCTTGGTCTATTTGTAGGAACTGGAACAAACTATTAAACAGAGAAATCTGCAACGAGGAATTCGCTTACAAAGTTAACGTTGAAGAAGTCGAGAAGCTTTATGGGATATGCCCTTAAGAGAGATGTTCATTTTGCTCTAGCTCAAGTGATAATGCTTATCTATGTCAAAATGTAGTTCGAAATCGGTGACCTGATGAAGAGAGTATCCTTCGGAATAATAGGAGTCGGAGGAATTGGAAGGCATCATATCAAGTGTATGAAAGAAGCGGAGGAAGTTGAAGTAGTCGCAGTCGCTGACATAAACGAACAGGTAGCAAGAGCAGTAGCTGAGGAGTTCAAAGTAGATTGGTATAAAGATTACACTAGAATGATAGAAAGAGATGACATCGATGCAATCAGTATATGCACACCACACTTCTTACACTGTAAGATGGCCTTAGATTGCATTGAAGCTGGTAAACACGTGTTAGTTGAGAAGCCTATGGCTAGAACCGTAGCCGAGTGTGATGCTATGATTAATAAAGCTAAGCGAGCTGACGTTAAGTTAGGAGTTGTGTTTCAACACAGAACGAACCCAATTCCCATAACCATCAAAGAGTACATAACTCAGGGCAATTTGGGAAAGTTGTACAGAGGAAGTCTCGAGTACGCCACGTTTAGGTCACAAGCTTACTACAATAGTGGAGCCTGGAGAGGGACTTGGGGGATGGAAGGAGGAGGGGTATTAATAAACCAGGGAATTCACTTCATTGATTTGTTCCAGTGGTTCATCGGGTTAAAGCCTAGGAGAATATCGGCTTTCATAGGTAACTTGTTACACAACATAGAAGTGGAAGACCTAGCTAGCGCCGTCCTAGAATATGAGGGAGGAGTTCAGACGATGATGCAGTTTTCAACTATAGATGAACCCGGATACCATCGTGTAACTCTTAGAGGAGAGAAAGCCCTAATAGTGTATGAAGGAGAGAAAGTAAAAACGGCAATTACAACGCCTTCCATAAGTAGAGGAGTTATGGAGAGTGAGAAGTGGGGGAGGCCTAAAGCTGAGTGGATCGAATTAAGTCCTAAAGAAGTCGAAATCTCTGGTCATCAAGCAGTTATAAAGGACTTTGCACTAGCTATACTTGAAGACAGAAATCCCATGGTTCCCGGAGAGGAAGGAATTAAGTCGGTTGAGATAGTCAACGGCATCATAATGTCAGCTGTAACAGAAAAAGTAGTTGAGTTTCCAGTAGACAGACAATTATATGACAAAGTAATCGAGAAGTTAAGTGAGCTGAAAAGAATTGAGCTAGTTGAGTTGTAGTTAGCTTCTCGAGTACTCATTAGCTATTCTGAAGAAGTTCTCTAGTATTTTTCTTCCATGAGGGTATTGGTCGCTGAAGATGTGAGGGTGAAACTGAACGCCGTACATAGGATAGGACTCGTGTTTCATTGCTTGAACTCTTGAGATGTCGTTAGACGCTATGATTATGAAACTCCTGGGCAACTTCTTGACCTTACAGAAGTGCCCCTCGTCAACTATTAACGTCTTTAGTAACCCGTCAAATAGGGGATCTCTCCTCAAGACTTGAACTTCTCTCATCCCCCTCTCAACGAAGTAACCTAGAAAAAGCCACCTGGTTTGTCTATGGGCTCTCCTGGCAAAGCTCGCCTAATTACTCTAACTACACCTCCATAAGCCATGGCTAACAGTTGATGTCCACCACACGTTCCAAGCAACGGTCCCTTCCAACTCCTCTCTGTCGTAATGTTCCCAAGGAGTGCTGTTACCACTTAGGACTATACTCTTTGGAGCTAGCCTTTCAAGGTAATCTTCTGTGGCTCTACTATAATGTTCAACTTCAACCCACTCACTCGCTGTCCCTATCCTCAACTTCATGATAATGAGAGTTCCTCAGGAGACGTATTAAAGTTGAGGTTCAGCCTTCAAGTTAACTTAGACATTACCTCCTTGACGTACTCCACGACTTCCCTACCACCTCTCGTTATTAAGTCGCAATCGCTAGTGACATTTAAGAACTTGAACCCCATTCTCAAGTGTTCCTCTACTTTGCCTAAGGACGAAGCGATGCCAGGTGCTACCTTAGTTCCTGAGTGAGCTTTAATTATCGTACGTATAGCCTCCTTAACTTCTGGATGGTCAGGGTTTCCAAGGTGTCCGAGAGACGCGGAGAGGTCCATGGGTCCTACAAAAGTTGCATCTACTCCGTCTACTGAGAGTATCTCTTTTATAGACTCTACAGCTTTTACAGTCTCAATCTGAACTACGACCACGATCTCTTCATCAGCTGATTTTAGGTAGCTTAGAGTCTCAAGACCATACTTAGCCGCTCTACGAGGCCCACACCCTCTAATTCCCTTAGGAGGATACTTACACGCCTTAACAGCCATCTCAGCTTCCTCTCTTGAGTTCACCCAGGGTACTATGATGCCCATCGCTCCAACATCCAGCGCTCTCTTTATAACTACTGGGTCGTTCCACGGAACTCTTACTATTGGAGTCACGTCAGACGACTCTATCACTTGTAAGATCAACTGGACATCCTTAACGTCAAGTGGGGCATGCTCCATGTCTATGAAGAGCCAATCGAACCCTAAGTTAGACAACATCTCAGCTATGTCTGGTGATGGAATTGTTATCGCAGCGCCTATTACTGCCTCTTCTCTCTTTAACTTCTCCTTAACTAAGTTCTTCCTCATGTAGGCAATATAAGTTGAAAGTGATATAAGTCTTGGTCCACTCAAAGTTCTGACTCAGTATTTGACGTTCATCTAACAAGTAGTAAAGTTTATCAACTCATCTTGCACTCTTTTAAGAGATAAGGATGCTACCTGAACCAGAGTACGGCAATATCGAGTACAAGCTTAAGTTAAACCCGGATAGGCTAGAGTCTCTAGTTTCTCAGTTGAAATACCGTCTCAAGGAGGGCGGTGGAATAGCGATCTACTACCTCGGAGTTGACGACAAGGGGACTCCAAAGGGGATATCAGAGGAGGACTTAAAGGCTTCGTTTAAAACACTTGACGAAATGGCTAAGCACGCCGACGCTGTGATAGTCTCTAAGAGAGCTATACACGTTAAAGGTAAGAGAATATGGGAGGTAATAATCAGGGAGAAAGCTCTATTACCTCAAGAAGAGATCACTGTTGTAGCTGTGGGAAACGTTGACGCTGGCAAGACTACGTTGATAGCCTCGTTAGTTACAGGGGAGGAAGACGACGGCAGTGGAAGACTCCTCCCGTATGTCTCACGTTTCCCTCACGAAGTTAAGTTGGGCAGGACTTCGAGCGTAGCTAGAGTGTTACTCGGCTTTTCAGCTGATGGAAACGTAGTCAACTACATACTACCGCCAGATGATGAGGCTGAGATAGCTAGACATTCGTCAAAGGGTATAAGGTTCATAGACATTGGAGGACACGAGAGGTACTTGAGGACAGCTGCTCGTGGTTTCATGTCGTCATTAGCCGATTACGCTATGTACGTTATCTCCCACGCTCAGGCCGTAGCTTTGGAGAGGTATCCGATGGCTAGAGAACACTTGGGCTTAATCATAGTGTTCAACTTACCGTTCTTCATAGTGTTTACTAAGAAGGACATGGTACAATCGAAAGAGATGGCTGATGAGGCTGTAGAGAAACTCTCAAGAATAATTCGAAAGTTCAAGTACATTCCAGTTAGAGTGGAGAACGCTAAAGAGCCTATAGAATCCTTAGCTAAACTAACTTTGAGGAGATTTGTTCCTATATTCGAAGTATCCAACGTCACTAAAGAGGGACACAATTTATTGCTAAGATACCTCAATAGCTTGCCGAGGAGAAACGCCTTAGAATATGAAGTTAGTAAGTCCTTCTTAATGTACGTAGACGAGCTCTGGACTCCAAAGGGACAGGGCTTAGTCGTAGGCGGTATAATATTAAGAGGAAGAGTGCGCAAAGGCGAAGAAGTGTTGATAGGACCATTAGACGACGGCAGTTGGAGACTAGTTAGAGCTCGTTCGTTGAGAGTTCATGACGTTGATGTGATGAGAGCACATGCTGGCCAATACGTCACTATAGCTCTTGATGGAATAGAAAAGGACGAAGTTAGAAAAGGTATGACTTTGACTAGTAAAGAGTCTAAGCCACTTAACGTCAGGGAGTTCCTAGCTAAAATATGGGTTCTACATCACCCAACTACGATAAGAAAAGGCTACCAAACTGTAGCGCACATATATGCGATAAGGTGGCCTGTAGTATTTGAAGAGATAAGTAGCGACAAAGGAAGGAATGTGCTTAGAACTGGAGACATAGGGACTGTTCGGTTAAAGTTTCACCCTAAGGTAATTAGGAGGACTATGTCATTGGAGAGACCGTGGTACGTAGAGGCGGGAATGAGAATTCTCCTTAGAGATGGCAGGTGTAGAGCCGTTGGTGTTATACAGAGTGTAGCGTAACGTTTAACGCTGTTAACCTTGTTAAGTACTAAAACATATATGTCAAGGCTCAGAACTTTATATCAATGAGTAATCGTAAGATGAAATCGATCGAAGTACTCCTCTTTGTAACGTTCATGGTTATAGTTATAGCGTTAACTATCCGTTTATATCAAGAGTCAGCACACATCGAGAGTTACTCATATGATGACCTTAGGCGAACGCGTTATGAAGAGCTTAAGAGCACTGGCGTCAAAGTACTAAATGTGCCGTTCGTAAAGCAAAAGCCATGGTATTGTTCAGAGGCCTCAGCTAGCATGGTCCTCAGATATTACGGCTTTAACGTATCCCAAGACGACGTACACAATGCAGGTTATGAGAACTTCGAGACTATGCTTCCCTTCTTGAGGAGGTACTTGAAGTGTAAGTACGCTGTACTTAGTCCTGAAGACCTTAGAGCTGAAATAGACTCTGGAAGACCTATTATCATAAGGATAGTAGTTGGAACTTATCTGCATACCATAGTAGTTGTGGGATATCATGGGGATTACTTCTACGTCCATGACCCTGCAATCGGACCATACATTAAAGTCAGTGAGAAGAAGCTCTTAGACTCGTGGAGACTGAACAATTGTAAGGCAATAGTATTGTTAAAGTCGTGAAAAGAGGTCACTTCTGAAACTAAGAGTAATTAAGCTAGTAGTTGATGTAACTGCTAAGACAACTGTCTTGCTAAGCACAGCTCAGGAACCCTTTAAATCTCATATGGAAAATACTTTAAAGGTGTTAACATGAAGGAGAGACCAGTCGTTTACTTCGGGTCCACAGGATCTTCAGAACCAAGGCCAGAGTTCTCTATAGCTGGCAAGTATTTGAAGATTATAGAAGAACTAGGGATAAAGGATGTCGTTAACAAGAAGAGAGTTGCGATAAAGATGCACGTTGGGAAAAACTTAGGGTTCTCAACAATTCACCCATTTCTCGTGAGGCTCTTAGTACACGAGATAAAGAGAGCTGGCGGTGAACCGTATATCATTGACATCCCAGAACAAATACCTGAAGCTTATGCTAGGGGTTATACTCATGAAGTCGTAGGTTGTCCAATAGTCCCAGTTGCAGGCTTTGCTGACAGTTATTACATAGAGAAAGAAGTCAATTATAGAAACCTCAAGTCGTTAAAGCTTGGAGGGAATTGTAAAGACGCTGACATCTTAGTAGTGTTGTCCCACGTAAAGGGTCACAACACAGCTGGGTTCGGTGGCGCTATCAAGAACATAGCTGTTGGTTGTTTCACGAGAGACACTAGGTCTAGCATACATAAGTGTAATCAGCTGCCTAAGTACTGGTTCCCTGAAAAGTGCGACAAAGTTGAAGAAGTAATGGAGAAATTAACCAAGGTATGCCCTTATGGAGCGATAAGGGTGAAAGACGGCACTCTTCGAGTTGTCTTCGACCTCTGTAACCAATGCATGAGATGCGTCAAAGTAGCGCCTGAGTGTATAAGGATAAGTCCAGAGAACTTTCACGGTTTTTTCGAGGCTATGGCCATAGCCGCTAAATTCGTCTTAGAACAGTTCGACGAAGACGAAGTATTCTTCATAAACGTAGCTCTCGACATGACTGAGCTGTGTGACTGTTGGGGTTTCACCACTGGGAATGTATTGCCAGACTTAGGGATCTTAGCCTCAAAGGACTTGTTAGCAGTTGACAAGGCTACTCTTGATCTCACAGACGATTTGCCCTTAATAAAGGAAAATGTGTCTAAGTCAATAGAGATAATAGATGACCCTGACTTACATCCTTTCGCTAGGCTATTCGGTCCTTACAAAGACCCCTACCTGCAGATTTACTACGGTGAGAAGTACGGTCTTGGGAGTGTCGAGTATGAGTTAGTCGAAGTGAGACCAGCTAAAGCTCCTGAAAGGGGATTACCTCCTCCAAGCTTTCCTAAGGTCAAGAGGCTATACCCCAAGGTCTTCATGAAATAGTACGTGGAAGCCATTGGAATAGTGAAAAAATATACAAGAGACGTTTTATATTCGGTGTAAGGAAATTTACTTAACATGAGGAGGTTTATTTTCTACCGGACGTTCTACCCTATATTGAATAAAGACACTCCTGTAACCGTAGGCTTTGAGAGAGTTAGCAGACGTACTTTAGCTCAGATCGAGGGTTATAAACACGTTTGGATGCACTCAGGAAACTGGTGGAACCTAAAACCTGAAGAGAGGACTCCACCCAAGATAATATCCTCGTTGAAGAAGCTAGTGAAAGTATGCAATGTAGATGGAATAATGAGCTTAAACATTCCCCCGAGACTACACGGCAAGTACTATGACATATGGAATTACCCTAGAGAACTCAGGTATGAAGCTCTTGAAAAGAGTTTAAGACTCTCCTTAGAGTTAAGGGAATTACTAGACTTAGACATACCAATTTACTGTTGTTACGAAGTTGGCAGATTCGACGACGCTCTAGAGTGGTATAAGAGGGCGTCAAAGGCAGGGTTCACAGAATTTGGGGCTGGTTTTGCTGGCTTCTTAAGAGGGAGACCTCTTCCACAAGCATATGAACGTATAATAGAAGTCATAATCGCTGCAAGAATTGCATGTGGTTCTGATATAAAATTCCATGCTAGTGGAGTAGGAAGTTTAAGACTGTTGGCATTAATATTCTATGTGGGCGCTACTAGCGCTGACGGTTCAACTCCTATAAGAGCGGCTTTAGCGAACAGAATCGTATATGACTTGAGGGGAAAGGCATTCAAAGTCGATGAAATAAAGACTTGGAGTTGTGAATGTGATTTCTGTAAAAGTCACGAACCTCGAGAGTTAATAGACTTATTTAAAAAGAGCTATAATGTAAGAGTCTTACACAATAGTGTTGTGTGGGACGAATTCATAAAGAGGATGATAGAGGTCTATAACGAAGGAACTTACGAGGACTTCCTTGAGGCATTGATGAAGAGCAGAACTTACTTGAAGGCGTACAGATACGCTAAAGAATTGCTTAGGAAGTTCAAGCTCACATGAGTGTCTTAACTTTGCAATATTAATGCAAATTATTAATATATTAATTTGCAATTTAATATGAAGGAGCATAACCCTTGGTGGAGAGGAGAGTTAGATCCTGTTTATGAAAAGTGGCTTGAGTACAAGGTCAAGTGGATACCTATAGTGATCAAGGAATTCACACTTAGACCTTTCGCTTTACATTTCTTAATTGATCTCTGACAAGTTGGAAAGACTACTGCTCTGAAGACATTGATGCTGTCAACTGTAAGTCACTGTAAGTACGTAGAAGTTCCAAAGAGTATTCTTAGGTTATACACTTATAGTCTAAAGTTCAGGCATTGTACAGAAGTAGTTCGTCGAGAGCAATTTTTCTTCAAGTCTCCACTAAGCTCTCTGTATGTTAGTGATTCTTAGTTGTTCTCAAAGAAGATGAAAATAAGTAAGAATAACTAATTAACGTATAAGCATAAAAGCATACGTAATAAAAGGTGATTTTATAGTTAAACATACGACTGTAATACTTGAAGATGATGTTTACGAGAAACTAGTTGAAGAAAGCATAAGAAGATACGGAACTGTCAAGGCTTTGTCAAAAGTCTTAAATGAACTCCTTAGAGAGTCATTAAGTGCTAAACGAGAGTTACTTCAACTAATATACTTGGAGAAAGTTGTCTCTTTATCACAAGCTGAGTTCGAGAAGTTTCGTAGAGAGCTTAGCAAGAGGTTTAAAGAATGTTGATTATCAATACTACATACTGCCCTTAGCTGGAATAGCCATAGAGACAGACCTATTGAGAGCTATAGCTGAGAGTCGTCTTAGAATTAAGATTGATTTCAGCGACCTTAAATTGAGTCTCATATCTATATTTGAATTACAGGCTAAAGCCTCTAAACTAAATGTGCCACATGGTATCGTTAGTAGAGCTGTAGATGTAATTCTGAGAGCATTTGAAGTAATACCATTTTATAGACGTAACATTATAGAAAAGCGCATGAATTACGTAAATACATAAATGATTACATAGATTGTATCATAGTCGCTACAGCTATAGTTTTAAAGGAGGATGTAGTGACAGAGGATACCATCATCATATCCATTAGAAAAATAATAGAGGAAAAAGTATAACATAAGAGTAGTCAATTATGAAGAATTATTACTATAGAGTTAAGATGAGCTATCATCAAATTTGATGTATTGCTATTCTCTTCCTTAATTAGTTAAGATCAAGGTTATTCTCTAGTAGTTCTATTCTGTGTTTATAAAAACCCTGTAAATACGGGGTTTATTTTTAAACTAGTAGTGAAAGTCACTCTGCTTCCTCATCATATATCGTTGTTATCGCTTGTTCTCTGCTCACGTTTCTTTCTCTCATTAAATTGCTAATTTTCTTCTCTAGCATTGACTTTCCACTCTTCTCCCAAGCCCTTTCATACTTCGTTAAAAGGTTCCTATACATTTCCTCTACACTCATCTTAACAACTCTTACAGCGCCTATTTTCTTTAACCATTTAGTCACAAACTCATGGGCCTTGTTACTATTCGTTATGACACTGTATAAATCTAGCTCTTTTACTATGATTATTCTGTGACGATCGGCGATGAATACATGAATTAGCGCTATGATCTAAAGTATCGTTCTGCTATAAATACTCCATTCTTTCTCTCAACATTCCACCCTAACTTGGAGAACTCGTTAAGGAATTTCTTGTAAAGTTCTTCTATTTCTATCTTTACATTGTAGACGTCCTCCATAATCATGACTATGTCATGTTACTGCACATTTAAAGTTATTCTCGATATTAGCTAATAGCATGTTCATGAGTAACCTGCAACCTTATAATGATCTCCTTGATGGTATTTTCGCACATTATGAACTTAATTCTCTGAGCTCTTTCCATATTCTTAATGACTTCGTGACTCAATTCAGCTAATCTGATAACCTCAGATTTACTTCTTCTTGACCCTCTTCTCCTCTCTCTTTTGTCGTGAAGTAGTACTATTATCTCATTAACCCTTTTAGTTAGCCATAGCTTCTTGATTTCGTTAAAGTCAATTTGGTTCATACCCCTAAATCCTCTAGTACTTCTTTAAGCTTATCAAGTACCTCTTTCTCTTTAGCCTCCTCTAAAACATAGCCTCTATTAACTTTATCCCAATACACTTTGATTAGTGCATAGACTTTATCTCTATCTTCAAGGGACTCCCAGTATTTCCAACCTGTTAAATAAGTCAAAATCAACTCTTCACAGGCCTCCACATAAACTGTAAGGTTATTTATCCTCAGTTTCATGGGTTTCATAGTCTTAGAATATGAAGTACCGACTATGTCAATACCTTTATTAGCTATAGCTCGTAGTTTAGGCAGAAACACTCGACTAGTCTTTGGTTTAGAAATATGAGTCAAAAAACTCTCTGTTATACTTCTAGCTTGAACTCCCTCAACTATTATGTCGATGTCTAATGTCCTGTACGTAGCTCCAGTTAGTACCTCAACTGCGAACCCACCAACTATGATTATCCTCCCGAGATTGTGCTCTTCGAGTTTTGTATTTAACCATGCCATAAAGTATAGGTATCGCTCTGTCTCACTAGGAATGCTCGCAAGCCTTAGTACTACCTCTCCTTCAAATTCTTCGACTAAGCGCTCAAGAACCGCCCTACTCACAAGGATATAACACTTGATGACAATAAAAATCTGAGGTTTAAGTTGCTAGAATATAAGATTTCACACATGATAGGAACTCACTTAATTTAATAATGCAAGGATCTATGGAATAACCTCTACTCCTGAGTTCTTTACTCACTAGTGTGACTTGAGGAACTAATAAGTGTGCCTTTCTAACGACCTCATCCTTCGATAGAATCTCATGGGGATCTCCATCCGCTATAATTCTTCCATCGCACATCACTACTAACCTATTAACGTATTCCACTACAAGAGGTATTGAGTGAGATATCAAGATGACAGTCTTCCCAGACTCATTATATTCCTTGAGCAAATTCATTAGTTCAAAGCACATTCCATAGTCTTGTCCAGTTGTGGGTTCATCGACTATTAGGACCTCTGGTTCTAGTGCAAGAACCGAACCCAAGGCTAATCTCCTTCTCTCCCCCTTACTCAAGAAGAACGGATGCTCATTTTCCAACTCTGTTAACTTTAGAGTTTTGAGTAATGAATTGACCCTTGTCTCAATTTCTACTTTCTCAGCGCCTAATATCCTTAGTCCAAACGCTAGTTCATCGAATACCTTTTGATTAAAAAGTTGGTGATCTGGATTTTGGAACACATATCCAACCCTCTTACACATAACACATCTTGAAGACTTCCAAGGCTCTTCATTAAACACGAGGACTTTGCCCTTAGTAGGTTTCAGTAATCCACACATGACTTTAGCCAACGTAGTCTTACCTGAACCATTTGGACCAACTATAGCTAAGAATTCTCCTTTTTCAATTTCTAGGTCAACTCCATTCAGCGCTCGAGTCCCATCAGGGTAAGTAAAGTGAACATCATGACACTCTATTACAACCTCACTACTTGACACATTGCTGAGCAATAATGGTCTTGTTAGTAGTCTCATTCTATTCCTTTTAAACTCCTCCGTAAACAAGTTAATGAATTCTTCTAAGCTCAAAGGCAATGGCTTTAACCCTAAGTGATACCCAATTTCAGTGACTTGAGGAGGTCTTATCCCGTAGTTCATAATCTCGTTAATTTTTGAGAAGACTTCTCTTGGTGTGCCCTCCGCAACAACTTTACCCTCATTAAGTATTACTATTCTATCAGCAAATTTAGCGAGAAACTCAGATTCGTGTTCTACAATGACTACAGTAATCCCTAGTTCCTCTCTTATCCTCCACAAAGACTCAAAGACTTCCTTCTTACCCTTAGGGTCTAAATCAGAAGTTGGTTCATCGAGTACCAAAATTTTAGGTCTAAGGGCTATCATTGACGCTATAGCCACTCTTTGCTTCTCACCTCCTGAAAGCTCTAACGGTCTCTTGTTCAAATAGTTCCTTGGCAAGTTCACAAGTTCTAAAGCCCAGTAAAGTCTCTCTAAAATCTCTTCCCTTGACAAATCAAGCTTTTCAAGTCCTAAGATTACTTCATCCTCTACAGTTGACATTACGAATTGAATTTCTGGGTCTTCAAGAACTAATCCAACACTGCTTGCTATCTCACTAACGTCACATTCAAGAACGCTCTTACCAAATACCTTAACTTTACCCTTGAACTCTCCAGGAATACGTTGAGGTATGATGCCATTTAATGTTAAACAGAGAGTAGTCTTTCCAGAACCACTAGGTCCCATAATACCCAATATCTCCTTCTCCTTAACCTTTAAGTTAATGTCCTTTAAAGCGAAGTTGTCTCTTCCTTTGTACCTCCACCATAAGTTATCAACTTCAATTATGTAGTTCACATAGTTCACCCAAGTGAGTCATATAAGTAGAGTAATAGAGGAAGGACTATAAACGACGCTATTATCAGTATATCTGACTTAGTGATCTTCATGACATAATACTTCCCTGAGAACTTTGAACTAAGTTTTAACCCTCTCGCCTCTAGGGCTAGTGACATATCGTAACTCCTCCTAACCATTAACGTTATGAGGGGGATCAACGCGTATATGTATGCGGTGAACTTCTCCCTCAGCGAAGCCCTTTCTATCTCAACACCTCTGACTTGCATAGCATCTCTTATCGTCAAGAAGTCATTTATAAAGAAGGAGATTCCACGGAAGAACAGTGCGACGAACATGCAAAGCGCATAGGGAGCCTTAACACTCCTAAGACCCCATATTATCTCCCTATCACTAACACTACCCAATAGTAATACCGCAACCAACATCATTGTTATTATCCTTAGGGAAAACAACGCTATGTACTCTAGACTCTTATCGCTGATTAACAACTTCCACTCTACATATCCTCTTTCCGCTTTAATTCTTAAGATAGTAGTTTCAAAGAAAGTAATGTTGCCTGGTACATACGTAAACAGTGAGAATGATAATGCTATGAAAACAGTCACACTAATTAATACAATAATGTATTTCTTAACAGTCTTAAGAGGAATTCCAGCTATAACATTCATTAAGAGACTGACTATTAAGAGGAATAATGCAGGGATCTCGCTTTTTGTGTAAATTAAGGCTATACTTATAGAAAAAGGAACGAGGAGTTTAGTCACTATGTGAAGTTTTTGATATCGAGTTTTCTTTATCGACACTCCAATTAACTCGGAGAGGACTGGCATACTCATAGCGTTTCACTAAGCAAGCCACCCTTCAACGTAAATAGGAGTTCTCTTAATCATGGGAGTTAACGTCACTAATAAGGCAGTCCCTATAGTCGATAACACTATTATGTCGCCAGTCACCCAACCTATGAAGACTGGAATGAATAGCCCTGAAGGCAAAGGTGGTGGTAAGTTATATAACGTCAAAGCCATGCTTCCCCAGACACCAGAGACCACAGAAGCCAAGATAATTCCAGAGAAAATGTAAGTTAGCCAAGTTTTTGGGTCTCCTGCGAATACGCCGATCACCATGCCTATGATTGCTAGTGCAGTGCCTACGTAAACCGCATACTTGTAGAAGCTTATGAACGGTTCTCCATAAGCTGCGCCCCAGAACACTTGAACAACTATTCCAATAAGTAAAAGTAAAGTACCTATGACTATGAAGGGTACGAAGACTTTAGCGTACTTAGGTCTCCTCAATGTGAAGTCTGGGTCTATTTTAAGTAACTTGAAGAACAGTATCGGCATTAAAGCTTCAAGGAAGTCACACCACGACCATATAAAGGACTGAACTGGGGTGTAGCTACTGGGATACAATCCTAAGAAGAAACAGCTAACATAGCCCGCGAAAGCGCCCCAAAGCCCCATCCATATGCCTAGAGGGACGTAGATAGCGGCTGCGACGTATAAGGCAGAGACGCCGGGCGCCCCTAACACCGGGAATATTAGGCTCGAGACTACTCCTAAGACATAGCTAATGGCAGTCGCTAAGGCGAATGAAACTATGTGCATCCATGTAATTCTCCTCATAGCAGTAACGGCTTCTTTCTCAGTCATTTGTATCACGAGGAGATTGTATCCCAAGGTCATTTAAATCTATCTATTAAATATCATCATTAATTACGCAACTATTTAAATAAGGATGTAATTAAAGCTACACAAGCCTTATGCTAGCATCTGTTATGTACTCTAACGATGACTAAGTTGTTACTCATTTGTATATCATTACACCACAACAATACCCGTAAGATAGCTGAAGCTATGATAGAGGTAGTTGATGGAGAAATCTACACCCCATCAGATGTACATCCTGAAGTAATTGACAAATATGACATTGTAGGACTAGGCTCAGGTATATACTTTGGCAAACATCACAAATCTCTATTTAAATTGCTAGATAGAGTGAACTTTAGAAACAAAAGAGTTTTCATTTTTTATACCAGTGGGTTTTCTAAAGTGCCACTTCTAAATAGTTGTGAAGGTCCCCTAAAGAGGGCCCTCGAAGTTAGGGGAGCGAAGATACTAGGAGTGTTTGGGTGTAGAGGATATTGCGATCATGGTCTGTTTAAGTTAGTTGGAGGCATCAATAAGAATAGGCCTGATGAGAGTGACTTGAATAGAGCTAAGAATTTTGTCATTAAAGTGCTGAAGCAGAGTGAATGATTGATGATTAATGTAAAAGATCAGTAAATAAATTACCATTTACTCTATAGGCTAGCTAAAGCAGTTACTTAGAGTCTTAGCGAGCCAAGAGTATTGTTGAAAGCTAAGAAGCCATATGAGTTCCACATACTTATCGCCTTATGCATC
>Ga0180302_10000143_pt1 | contig 28664 bp, 35 predicted proteins | sample GuaBasSediGuay17_FD_121794 | JGI IMG/M metagenome (GOLD analysis project Ga0180302, IMG submission 121794) | Subseafloor sediment microbial communities from Guaymas Basin, Gulf of California, Mexico - Guay17, Core 4571-4, 12-15 cm | ecosystem: Environmental > Aquatic > Marine > Hydrothermal... | reverse complement strand
TCAGCTCGTCGCGAGCCTCTCATCTGCCGGTGTCGATTATCTGGAGCGACCTCATCATCTAAGAATAGTTAGTCTAGTGTTAGGCTTTTAAGTATTTCTTGTGCACGCTTTATTGTACCTGTAGTTTTATATGGTATTATAGCTACCTTGACATCATTAATATTCCTTATTAAGGCGAGGCATAAGAGAACAAGATCTTTGTATGTATGATTGAATCTTAGGATTCCACAACCTGATTTAGATTCATATAGTATTAATCTTATATCTGTCTGGCTTAAGCCTAGATCACCTACTATCTCTCTAAACCCGGTCATTATCGCTTTTTTGAATGTTTCTTCATCAAGTTCTTTTTCGGATAATACTCTAAACACTAAATAACGTCTTCTTGGTTTACGAAGAAGTTCTTTAGTCTTAGCTCTTTGTGTGACAATTTTAGCGAGCGTTAATGTTATACTTTTCAGTTTCATGTAAGTTTTCATTATATTATAGTTCAAGATTATAATTATGAGAAGAACTAGCGGAATTAAAGCCTCTAAAATGAATCCATTTAACACTAGGTATACTAAAACAATGAATGTTATTAAAGCCATTATTAAATTTATCATAACTATTTCTTTTATTTCTTTAAATCGCATACTTTATGGGGCACCTCTAATAATATCAACTCCTGGAGCTACATGATCCCTACTTTTCCTATGTCTGTTCCTCTCAATTATGAATTTCGGATTAGCAGTAATACATAGCATGGCCTCTTCAGAATTCAATCCTAAGGTTGTTAAGAGTGAAGTAAGCTGTAGAGGAGAGATTAGATTAAACAAGGAGTAAGAGGCGGACGATAGAACCATAGGTACATTATATCTTTTCGCTATGGCTATAGCTTTTCTTATAGCTTTAAAGGATAAAGCGATATTCCTACCTCTAAACATGATGTTGAATGGTATTTCTAAGAATACACCCGTGGAGCTCATAATCTTAGCCTGTGTTTCATCAAAAAATTTCAGAAGATACCTGGAACTAAAGAATATCATATCAACTCGTCTATCTCTAGCAGCGAATCGAGCAGTACTTAAGGAGCTACATGGATTAACGCCTATAATATCAAATATTCTTCTATACTTTCTAAGCATCTTTTTTATGAAGCTAGCGTTATTGCTAATTACATTTAACCTGCGATAGACTTTAACGGCTAGCTTGTTTTCGACAAGCTTTCCCCTAACCGATTTAATGGTGTCGAAGTATTTTCTTAGTTGATTTGCTTCTGTTATTTCCTCACTAATGTTATATGATATTGCAATACTGGTGTAGTTTAGTCGAAATATTTCTTGAAGTATTTTAATAAGTTCACTCTCTTCTACATCGCTATTAAATTTTATATGTAGGTCTATGAAGCCTTGATTAAGCATTAGGTAACAGCCCGATGGACTTTAAATACTTTCTTAACTCTTCTAATCCCTCTTTAAACTTGAATGATATAACGACTTTTATTATATCATCACCATCGTATAATGTGAGTTTACCTCGATATGCATCTTGTTTATTGAATCTGAGGTGTAATCTATGGGCTGGGTCGATTCTTAAATCAAGCGTTGCATTAAGTATTTTCTTACTTATATCATCCATTTTTCTAGTAATATATTTTAGAACATCAATTACATATCTACCTTTAATTGCAGTCGATAGGAGTATTATAGGATTACCGTAGTAACCTTTGTATGTTGTTTCAGTAATGCTAACTCTTTTTCTTAACTCTTCAGGTATAAGTTCTAAAAGGGCTTTGGTTACTTTCTCTTTATCTTCGGTTGCGTGAACTGTTACAGTAAAGCTTATTTCCCTTACTCTAACGGTAGTTTTCATTAAAAATTACCCATAGTATTCAACTGGTAGAAGATAGTTAAAAGGTTTAAGTACATGGATTAGAGCTATTCTTCCGGTTTTATTACACGTGCTCCTCTTGATGCTTCGTGTCGTTTCTTTAGTTTTCTTTCTTTCTGTTTCTTCTTCCACTTGTACTTGTGTGTTCCTTTTAGTCCTCTACTCTTTCTTAACCCTCTCATCTTTTTTCCTGCTGATGTTAATCCTCTGAAGACCCTTCCTCTATTGGCCTTGTTTGTTATCCAGTTTAGGTTTGGATCTCTCTTTATAACTGGGTGATGGGGGTCGACAAGTATTACTTCAAACCATTTGTATCTTCCGTCCTCACCTACATAGTAGCTGTTTAATACTTCAAGGTTTGGATATTTTCTTGCTGCTCTTTCCTCAGCTATTAATCTCAAGCTCTTTCTTGGTGAGTGCCCGTATACACCCATTCTCTTCGGTCTTCTACCCTTATTTGGTCTAGGCTTTCTTAATGCTCCCTTTCTCACTCTAACTCTAACAACTATTATACCTTGTTTAGCCTTATAGCCTAGTGATCTAGCTCTATCTAGTCTTGTTGGCTTCTCTACTCTGACTATAGAGGGCTCTCTACGCCACTTTATCAGCCTGAGTTTGAGTATTTTACCAAACTCTCCATCATAAGGTCTTTTCCATAGCTGCTGTAAATACTTATACATCGACATTCTTTATTGCACCTTTGTTTATTCTTCTCACTTTGTTCTAGTCTACATTAAATCCAGCTATATATATCATTTTCCTACTTAACTTAATTACCATGAAGAGTGGTGGATAATCACTCTATGGGAATGTACCAAATTATTCAATGCCTAGAGTCTTTAGTATCTTTTCTGCTATTATAAGTCCTGCCTTCTCTTGAGCTTCTTTTGTTTGCGCTCCGATATGGGGTACCGCTATAACTCTTGGGTGTCTTACTAGCTCCCATTCCCAATCTTCTTGTGGCGGCTCATGCTCATAGACGTCTAGTCCAGCGGCATAGACTTTTCCTGTATTTAGAGCTTTTAGGAGGGCTTTTCCGTCTATTACAGCTCCTCTAGCAGTATTAATTATGACTACACCGTCTTTCATAATGTTAAATTCTTTCTCACTAATCATATGGTAGGTTTCTGGGGTTAATGGGACATGAAGTGATATAATATCTGAATTTCTAAGTAAGTCGGTAAGATCTTTTGCAACTTCTGCACCAAGCTCACTAGCTTCTTGACTGATGTCACCTTTGGAATACGCTAATACTCGCATACCAAATGCTTTTGCTCTTTTAGTCACTTCTTTACCTATTCTACCAAACCCTACTATTCCAAGGGTTTTTCCATAGAGTTCAAATCCTACTAGTTGTTTCTTTATCCATTTACCCTCTTTTAATGCTTGATTTCCTAAACAAATGCCTCTTGCTATAGTTAAAATAAGTCCCATAGTTAACTCTGCTACTGCTATCGTTGGAGCTTCTGGAGCATTGAGTATAGTTATGCCTTTACTCTTAGCGTATTCGACGTCAATGTTGTCTAGTCCTACACCTGCTCTAGCGATTATCTTTAGGTTCTTTCCAGCATCAATTATGTCTTTAGTTACTTTTGTCCTACTTCTAACTATGAGCACGTGATATGGTTCTATGGTTTGCCTTAATTCTTCATGGGATATATCCGGCTTTTCATCAACTTGTAATCCTTTGCTCCTTAAGAAATCTATGGCCTTCTTGCTTATGGGGTCTGATATTAAAACCTTAATACTACTCATAATCAATCCCTCTGTTACTAGTTTTTATACTACAAGATATAATTATTTCTAACTAACTATATAGTGTGGTGCCTGAAATGCCTCCACTCGTTGGCGTAATAGGGAAGACTAATGTGGGGAAAAGTACCTTCTTCGCTGCCGCCACTTTACTTCATGTTGAAATCTCAAATAGACCATTTACTACTATAGAGCCTAATATTGGTATAGCCTATTTGAGGAAGAAGTGTGTCTGTAGAGAACTAGGTGTAAAGGATAATCCGAGAAATTCACTTTGCATTAATGGTGAACGATTTATACCTGTAAAACTTGTTGATGTAGCTGGTCTCATTCCGGGAGCCCATAAGGGTAGAGGCTTAGGAAATAAATTCTTGGACGACCTTAGACAAGCCGATGCCCTAATACATGTTATTGATGCATCTGGTGGAACAGATGATGAAGGTAGACCTGTACCTCCAGGAACACATGATCCATTAGAGGACGTTTTGAACATTGAAAGAGAGGTAGACATATGGCTGTATCAAATATTAAAGAAGGATTGGCAGAAACTTACTAGACAAGTAGATAGTGGTATGAAAAAATTAGAAGAAGCCATAGCTGATAGACTAGCTGGCCTGTCTATAGACCGCCTTGCTATAATTAAGGCACTTAAAAAGACAGGTCTAGATAATGTCAAGGCGAGTAGTATTAGAGATGAAGAACTACAACTTCTTGCTAGTGAGATTAGGAAGACAGCAAAGCCCATGATAGTTGCAGCAAATAAAGCCGACATACCCGAGGCTATTGATAACATCAAGAAATTACAGAGGGAGTTAAAAGATCACATAATGGTCCCTGTATCAGCTTTATCAGAATTAGCGCTTAGAAAAGCTGCAACTAAGGGTTTGATAAAGTATACTCCAGGTGATTCCTCATTCGAGATTGTGAAGAAAGAGCAACTAACCAGTGAGCAACTTAGAGCACTAAAGTATATTGAAGAGAGAGTACTCAAAGTCTGGGGATCTACGGGAGTTCAACAAACAATTAATGATGCATTCTTCAAACTACTTGACATGATAGTAGTGTATCCTGTTGAAGATCATAACAAACTTACTGACCATGAAGGCAGAGTGTTACCTGATGCATTTTTAGTTAAAAGAGGTACAACAGTTAGAGAGTTCGCCTATAAAATACATACCGACCTTGGTAAAACCTTTCTCTACGCCATTGACGCTAGAACTAAAAGAAGATTAGGTGAGGACTACATTCTAAAGGATAATGATATCGTAAAAATTGTTGCAGCTAAGGCTAGAAAGTGACCTAAACTATACCAGCTTTCTTAAAGTAATAGCCTGGCTCCTTATAACTGCCGAATGATCTTAATCCCTTCTCTTTTAATTGTTTTCTAAGTTGCTCAGCGTACTCTTTAGATATCTCTCCTCTTTTCTCCATGAAGTTTATAACCTCTAGAGCTTCATCTTCTGTTCTTGCTCTACGAATGAAGTCTATGACTGTTGGATTATACCCTTTCCAAGGATCGTCGCGCTTCTTACATTTCTTAAAGTATACTTTCATTTTAACCTCTTTTTCATCTAGCATTTCTTTTGCTAAATTTGGAAAATTCTTTCTAAACTCTTCGATATCCATTTCTATAGTTCTTCTTCTCCTCTGCATGCTTATTCCATCTCTTCACATAGTCTGCATCTTGAGCAGCCTGTAAAGCATGGTGGAGACCATTCCCGCTTACAATATAGCTCCCACTCTATTTTAAGATAGCCCCTACCTAAACCTAAATCTATATGGTCCCATGGTAGGGGGTCATAGGGCTTTCTATCTCTAATATCCTTAACTACGAGGGCTTCATCTCTGATAGCTTTACTCCAGCCACTCAATCCTTTACCATATTCAAACCATTTTACTATAAGTCTTGATGCACCTCTTCCACTTAAAGACAGTATTGCCTGTATGAGAGACCACTTAGGATCCAGTACATCGAGTCTCACAATACTTGAACGTAGTTTATCCTTTAAGTACTTACTTTTTCTACGTAAATCCTCAAGAGTGGGTATTGTCATCCACTGAAGAGGCGTTTGTGCTTTAGGGATGAGCGGATTTAGTGATATATGTAATGCACCACTATAATTGTATCCAAGTTTGGCTAACTCACTTACCATTTGCGATATAGCATCTAGGTCGTCTCTGGTTTCACCTGGAACGTTAAATAAAAAGTAAAGTTTAAGTTTCCTAAAACCTATATCCCATGCCGTCTTAGCTATTTTAAAGAAGTATGTATTCGAAATCTTCTTGTTTATAGCTCTCCTTAGCGTATCTGTGGCTACTTCGGGTGCTAGCGTTAATGTTCTCTGTTTGCCTTGATGTATCAAATGTAGTATTTCCTCATTTAACGTATCAGCTCTTAAAGATGGTAAGGATAATTCGACAGCTAAATCATTTACTAAAAACTGTAAAAGATCTCTAGCTTTAGGATGACTTAAAGGAGATGAAGCCACTAGTACTACTTTGCGGACTTTATTTACCTCAATACCTTTACTTATGGAGTCCACGATAATATTGTAATCTTTGTATCGTGGAGGTCTGGAAATATGATCAAGTAAACAGAATCTACATCCAAACCCACACCCTCTAGAAATCTCTATTAAGTAGGCTCTACCGTATATGGGATAATATTTTTCCTCCAGGGGTTGAATCTCCTCTATTGGTGTAAACGCATTTTTTAAGGACCCATCCTTAACCCATGCCTTTCTTACCTTATGCCTGCCATAAGCCGGTATATACATACCTTCCTTGCTTACAAGTCTATCTATAAAGTCTTTTCTTGAAAGTGCCCCACAATACTCGTTAACGATCGTTTCTAATGCTGGTTCCATTTCACCAATTACCACTACATCAGCAAAGTCAGCTATAGGCTCCGGATTAGCTGTAACTGAGGGGCCACCAACTATTATGATAGGATCACTTTTCCCTCTTTTACTCGATAATATCTGTATTTTTGAGTGATATAGAATATCAATAATATTCACGTAGTCTAATTCATAGTGAACACTAAATAATATTATGTCAAATCTTTTCAGAGGTAAACCGCTCTCTAAGGTAATGTAGGTGTCTCCTTTCCTACTTACATCCATTACTACTCTTTCTGCAACAACGAACTCTAGAGAGTTTAAGTAATAGTAGAGCATGTGTGTTGAAAGACTTGAAATAGCAGCTCTGTAAACTGAAGGATATACTATAGCTACTTTCAAGTCCATTCTTCTATGGTTCTTTATTATAATATTTGCTTCTTTAACCATGATAATCAACAGGCCAACATTAGATATGCAAAGGTACTATCTTAAATATTGAGCTAACTTGTTTGTAAAACGATTTTGGAGGAATATCCTCATATACTATTGCTCCTGGGGCAATCCATGAATATGCTCCTACCTTTACGCCCGGCATTAATGATACATTTATACCTGTCTTAACGTAATCTCCTATAAGAGCACCTAGTTTTCTTCTCCCACTATCAACCCTCTTACCTTTAAGTGTAACTTTAACTGTTTTATCATCAAATCTGAGGTTAGCTGTTATTGTACCAGCTCCTAGGTTTGCATAACTCCCGATTACACTATCACCTATATAGCTTAAATGTGCTGCATGCGCATTATCCATTATAACGCTTGCCTTTACCTCACATGCATTTCCTATCCTACTTTTCCTACCAATAACACTATAAGGCCTTATATAAGAGTTGGGGCCTATTTTCGCATCCTTACCTATGAAGACAGGTCCTTCAATGTAAACACCACTCAATATCTTTGCTCCCTCACTAATGTATACCGGTCCCTTTATCGTCGCTTTATCACTCGCTTCACCCTTAATTACACTATCTTTACTTGACCGTAATAAACGTGTGAGGAAAATCTTGTTTATTTCAAGAATATCCCATACTTTTCCTAACTCAAACCACTCATTACGTGGGATTTCAGTGAATAATACTTTATACCCATCTTTGATCATCATTTTTATCGCATCTGTTAATTCATACTCTCCTCTAGGGGACAAAGATATTTTATCAACATACTCTAATAATACATCGGTCACCATATATACTCCAGCATTAATTAAGTTTGAGGGTTCTTTGCCCTTTTCAGGTTTCTCAACTATGTCAAGAACAATGTCATCTTTAATATTAAGGACGCCATAGTCCCATGGCCTGTCTGTTTTAACAGCAGCCATAACTAAGTGGCCTTTCTCTTTGAGAGCCAGAATGTTGGATAAGTACTGTGAAGATACTATTATATCCCCATAGTATAGTAGAAATGGTGGTTTAACATACTCTTTTACCACCTTAAGTGCATGTCCGGTGCCCAAGGGTTGTTCTTGCGTAACATAATGTATTTTTATGTTATACCTTTCTCCTTGTCCTAAGTACTCTTTTATCTTATCTTTTAAGTGTGAAACAACCATTATTACTTCCTTTATACCTAAGAGTTTGAGATTTTCGAGTATATAGTCTATTAACGGCCTGTCTAGTATGGGAATTAGTGGCTTAGGTTTAGTATATGTGAATGGTTCTAATCTCTCTCCCTTACCTGCTGCTAAAATTACCGCCTGCATTGAGTTTTTACACCTCACTGTCACCTATAACTGTAAGAATGGCCATAATTGCAGAGGCTGCTGCATAGTCTGTTGAAATAGTTACCCCTGGACATATATCAAGCACCAAATCCGCAAATCTGTATAGGCCCGATGGTATACCTTCTCTTGATCCTACAAGTATGTTTATTCGTTTAATTTTTCTATTAAAAAGCATTTCTTTAAGTTCCTTCCTTTTATGAGCTATGTAGTCGCCTTCAGGCTCAAATACTATTATTGGTTCATTAAATCTGCTTCTCACAAGCTGATATAAGTCTTGAACGTATACAGGTACCTTTCTAACCTTTCTAGCATAACTTTTAATCTGAATTCTATATCTCGATTCTATACCCTCAAAAACCCCCTCTAGGAATGTTTTAAGTTGGCAGGCGTCAACAAGTCCTATAGGGGATATCACTAATTCCCTTACTTCAAATGTCTGAACTTCCCTCCCTATCCTAACACCCATAGTTTTAGCTGCATCGAGTGGGCCTAGGTAAGGCATTTGGACTATGCTCATCTTACTTAAAATATCTATTACAGGTCTTTTTCCAGGTTTCATTTTCTTATATTCCTCAGCTCCAGGATATATGGATATGGTTGCCTCATCCTGAAATATCTCAACTGCAACTACCTTATCAGGGTAAGAGAGGTTAACAGAAGCATTAGTTGCTTTTCTTACATAATCTCCGACAATCACGTTAACATCAATACTTGTGTAATTGTGGCTACCTCTCCGTACAGTCCTTACAGCAAATGTTTCATTAGGGTCTATCTTACCTTTAGCGATTTCGGCAGCTTTTTTAGCTATCACTTCAGGCTCTGCCTTTATACAGGCCTCAACAACGAGTACTTTTTCGGCTTCTGGTATACTTGCCTTTATTTTTTCAGCTAGTTCATACTTATTTTTACAATTTCGGACAAGAACTATACCCATAAAACCCTTAGGTTTAGGTTCAATTATTGCGCTTTCATCCAACTCGCTAATGTATGAGGCAACAGTATTCTCTAATCCCTTAAGAGTCTTCACTATAACATCAATATTACAATGTTCCCTGGTCACAGTTGTCACCAGTCATCCTAAATGTGGTATAAGCTGTACTTAATTATTTTTAAGATAAGAAACCAATTAATACTGTATTGTATTTAGATTTAGATAATAAAGTATAAAATTTGATATTGAGATAGAATATGGTTTTAAGGGGTATAAATTTTAAGTTATTTTGTTGTCAGGACTCTGATTCTACAATAACTTCCTTCTTTAATAGCTCCGCCTCTTTACCCTTCAACATTAATGGTGAGATTACTATGGCTGGTTTCGGACCTTCAGGTGTCGGTATCTTTAATAGTTTTGATTTTGCAATTTCGACCTTTCTTAATGGATATATCTTCTTAGCTTCATTAAATATTTCTGTTGAAAGCTTACCAAATACCATTGCTTGTATTAGCTCATTTAGCGTCATTTCTGCCGCTCTCTTAGTTATAATGTCTTGCATAATCTTCCTTATCGCCCTCTTTTGTGATGTTTTAGCTCTATATGATGTAAGCGCCATTGCGGTGATTCTTAGTTCATATCCGTCTTTCGTGACTACATTGAATATGCCTTGCACTTTGCTACTTCTCCTTCTTATAAGGCTTTTAACATAGTCTCTTGCTAGCTCATGACCCTTGAATCTAGTTATACACTTCTTTCCAACAACCTTGATTATTTGAAAATGTAATCTGACATGGAGTAATGTAAAGTCTCCCGTGAGATCATATAATGTTGTCTCAATTACTCTACCTATAAGTTTTAGTGGATCATCTGCTGGTGTGGTACCTAGTGTAGCTTCTCCAAATACTGGTGGTGCTATTATAGTATACCATTCTTTTAATCTCCATTTATCCTTAACTTTAACTCTAGCTCTACTTGACACGCCGTTATCCCTACCATTATTTGTTCTGGCTTAGTAAAAATTATTCTGACCTAAATATATTTTTCACTCACAATCCTTATTGACTACCATTATTGTCTTTTCCACACTCTTCATCAATGCGAGTATCTCATCTAATGTGTTGAGTAATGTTCCTATCTTATTATCGTACCCCTCAATAAGTAAGATAATAGTGAGTGTGTTATTTTGCACTTTATTTTTTATAACCATATGTGGCGGCGTCTTTTTATTATCAGGGCTTAAAGCCTTATTTATGGCATAAAGTAATTTTTTATTGTTCGTGGTATAGTTTATTTCTGCTCTAATCATTACTTCATCTCCCATGACCTTATATTCTTGATTAACTTCATAAGATCTGAATCTCCAGAGAGAGATAATGAGTAGTTATTAATGCTTTGAATTATTTCTTTAAGAGGCTTATTCTTGGTCAAGAAGACATCATAGTCTACTATGATATTTCGGAGAACATAGTGGGGTATAGTGTATAGTTCTTCGTGTTTCTCTAGTATTATTGATCTACTCTCATCTAAGAGGCCTAAGTCTGCAAGAGCGTCATAAAGTAGTGTGAGTGGTGGTTTCTCCTTTAACCTATGTACATATATTATTTTGAAGTCTAAGTACTTCACTTCATTAGTATTCTTGTATGCTTCAGCTAGTAGTGGTGGTAGCTTTTCAAAAATCTTTACCATTAGGCCTAGATAATAATCGCTGATACAATGTAGAGCTACTATTTCTGGGCCTTTAACATCTAGTATGTACTTTAATGCTGAAGCTCTTTCTCTTATATCAGCTAATATGTTAGTTTTACTAAGGTAAAATACTTCACCTAATATTTCACTTGGCTTACGCTCCTTTTTACTATACTTCTTTAGTTTAGTAAAGAGCGATTTGACTAAGTTTGTAAGTGCTTCTTCGGGTATTTGTGTTGACTTTATGTAAATATTATTTATGCCTATGCTTCTTATGAAACTCATACAATTTTCTATGTTGCCTGTTAGTTCAGGAATGAAGGGTCTTACCGTATCATGCAGTGCTTGACATAATGGTTTGTATTCGAAGCCAAAGAGCTTTACTGTGATTTTTGACTCCATAGATCCGGTTTTTTCTATGTTTTTTATTATCTCTCTTTCTCTATCAGATAATTCTGAGAAGGCTAAAGACTCAAGTAATGTAATATAAGCTTTAGTATCAACATTCTTAGAGCCTATTATCTTATCTAAAAGTTTAATAGCATGTATACAAAAGTTCTCGGCTTTTGAAATAGAGTAACCCCCCATAATTCGTTTAACCTCTCTTCTTGGAGGCTTAGCATGCTCAAGCAGCATGATATATTTAAAGTAGTCTTTCAAGTTATCTAAGGATTTATTGGAGAACCCCATTAGCATTATAGGAGTATCTGCATCGAGATTAGAGAAAGCCTCTTTTTGAATATATGGAGTAATATGTAATTTTACATCAAATTTATGTTGACTAAGGTTATGAAAAAGTATAGCTGAAGCGAGTAGTTCATTATATGCGGGGAATGATATAATATATAGGCATTTCTGATCAACTATTTCCTCTGTTATCTCTCTTTTTCCCTTCTCCCTCTGCATTAATCGCATGTTTATCAAATACTATTGTCTACACATTTACACTTAAAGGTTACTAGAAATCATGTTAACTTCTTTTTATAGAGTGCTGGATACAAGCAGTTTGGCTCTCTCTGGATCATACTTCCAGTCTGGTGGTAGCTTACCTACTCTCTTGTAGTATTTTACTAAACGTCTTATCTTAGACTCTATTTCCATAAGACCTCTCTTAGAGTGAAAGTCTTTGGGATGTTCCTCTAAATGTCTCATCAGATTAACTGCTCTCTTCATTAAGTTAAACAGATCCTCTGGTATTTGAGGTAATAATCCATGCTCCTCTAGTACCTGTGTAATCTTTTTACCAAGAATGGGCTTTACCAATGGAATACCATACTGATCTCTAAGTATAATACCTATCATTGATGGACCGTATCCTTTCTTAGCTAACTCTATAATTAAGGCTTCTACTTCCTCAGGTGACCATCTTAGCCATCTAGGAGGCCCAGTTCGTGGCGGTCTAGTTGAATGTGATTTACCCTTATCTCTCTTCTTGTTCACTCTTAAGGTCCCTCACATGCTTCTAACTTACTATTAGTGTCTGGTTGCTACTATTTAGATTAGAGATTTTATAAGTGTTACTCGTGGTGTAAAATTTAACCCTTTAAATAGGCTGATTACATTTTGTTTTTGATATACCAGTCTATAAATTTTCTTGCAGCCCTACCTCTATGAGAAAGCTTGTTTTTCTCCTCCAGAGGCATCTCTGCAAATGTTTTATTACGGCCTTTAGGTATAAATATTGGATCGAATCCGAAGCCTCCACTACCTCTAATGCTATGTGCTATTTCACCTTCAACTATACCTTCAAATACTACCTCATGGTGTTCATCTTTATATACAAGTATGGATTTGAAATATGCATCTCTATTATTTACACCCTCAAGTAGTTTGAGTATGCCTTTACACCCAATCGTTTTAAATACATAACTTGAGTATGGGCCTGGAAAGCCATTTAACTCTTTAACGAATAATCCTGCGTCTTCAACTATTAATGGTTTATGTAATTTATTGTAAGCATCTCTAGCTGCTGTTAATGCTATTTCAGTTATATCATCAGCTTGTATCTCCATCTTCTTTATTCTAGCTGGAATAAGAGTTATACCGTAGACACTCACTATATCATTTAATTCTTTAACTTTATGAATATTGGTTGAGACGAAAAATATTATTTTATGTTTTTCTCCTTCTCTCTTCAACATACCTACCTCTCATTCTTATTTCCTTTACTTTATCTCTAACTCTTAATGTATGTTCCCTACCCATCACCTTAGCATATCCTTTTAAGACATAATTGAACGCCCTATATGCTATTTCAGGATGCGTACTTTCGAGACTACGCAACATTAAGTGTAAGTCTACCCCTTGATCCTCTAATTCATTACTCTTTTCAGATAATCCAAAATCTATAAAGAATAATGTGTTGTTATAAAGTATCATGTTGGATGTTGTTAAATCTCCATGGACTATACTATTAGAGTGAAGTTTACCTATAAGCTCTCCTACGTGAGTAAATACATTCCTTACTACATCCTCACTAACTCCTTTGTCTATAAGATCTCTTAGAACTATACCGTCAATATACTCTATTATTAAGTATGTTTCGTCAACATCTACGTCGAGAACTGTGGGAACGGGTACACCAGCTTTCTTACTATAATATAGCATTCTAGCTTCATTAATTGTCCTTCTCTGTCTAAGCTTTATGTCAAATTCTGGATGTCTATAGTCCTTGGGTATTCTTTTCTTTAATATAGCTTTAAAGCCGTGAAAGTCTATTAAGTATAAGTATGCCTCAGCTCCTCTCTTTATTAATTTTAGTCCTTCATCCATGGTATGTCAACCTCATCTAGTCTCCAGCGTTGTTTTACGTAGGATTCCTCTATGGCTATTGTCACTCCATGAGCATATGCTAAGAGCCCCGTCCATGCAATCATTACTCCATTGTCTAATGAATATTTTGGTGGCGTCAGATAAACTTTAGCGTTATGATAGGCTGCCATGATCTCAACTTTACTTCTTAGTATAGGACTTGCTGCTACACCGCCTACAAGAAGTATTTCCTTTTTTCCTGTATGTGCTAAACCTCTTTCTGCAACTTCGACAACCATGTTGTAAACGTTTTCTCTAAAACTAAGACAGACATCCTCTAAAGCATAACCCTGCTTTAACAACCTTAATGCCGCAGTTAAGAGACCAGAGAATGATACATCCTGTCCTTTGACAACATAAGGTAAATCTAAAATTCTCTTACCCTTCATAGCATAATGGTCTATTATATGGTAACCTTTTACGATATAGGGTGGGGCAATTCCTGCCTCACGAGCAAAAGTGTCTAGACAGTTTCCTAAAGCTATATCTAGGGTTTCACCAAATACTCTGTATCGTCCTTTAGCATACGCTGTTATGATGGTGTTGCCTCCTGAAACATATATTACAAGGGGGTCTTTAGCACCAGTTAGTAATTTCCCCACTTCTATATGGGCAACTGCATGATTTACTGGGACAAGAGGCTTATTAAAGTAGGAGGCTAACGCTCTAGCTATAGTTGCACCGGTCCTTAGGCAAGGTCCTAATCCAGGACCTAATGCTACGGCAATTGCATCTATATCTTTAATCGATAGACCTGCCTCCTTCAAGGCTTTGGTTATGACCGAGGGAGCTACTGTTGAGAAATACTGTGAGGCCTCTCTAGGATGTATGCCTCCTTTTACTGGTTTATATTCGCCTCTCACATCAGCTAGTATTTCGCCTCTACTATTCACTATTCCGCAGCCGAAAGTGTGGGCTGTTGATTCAATACCCAATACTATGATATCTTTATTCTTAACCATAATTACTAGCCTTATAGATGGTATTATAACTTTGGGTTTGGCCCTAAATTACAGAAGTGTAGAAGAATTATAAAATTCGCTCTCCTTAACTTATCTTCCTCTTCTCCCTACCTTTTGCGGCCTCACAAATTCCGTATAGCTACATTTCCCACAATGCCATCTCTCTACAGGTTTAAGATGGTGAGCCATAATACTACCGCATCTAGGACACTTTTTATTTTTCAATCTAATCGTACCTTTCTCATAATCATATTCGTATAGTTTGTGCACGTGGGCCATTTATCTTATCCTCCACCCTTCTTTTCCTCTTTTTCTCCTTTATCTCTTTGAATTATATGTTTGAGTTCAAAAACCAAAGCCCTTTCAACACTATCATATACATGTATTATGGCTCTGGTACGTCCAATACCAAATTCAGACTCAAGCTTACGTATATATACAGCATCAATGGGTTTGCCATATTCTTTCGCTACAACTTCACGTATATCTTTCCTTGCTGGTGTTCCTTTACCTATATGATAAATTAGCCCAGTTATCTCTATACGCTTAATTAAAGGATTATATTTCTCTTCTATAACATACATTTTGATGTCTTCCTTAATTCCTATTTCCCTTACATATTTAACTGGAGGCTTAGTTACTATAAGCTCTTCAGCCACGTTCCCTATCCTCACTTTAACACATTTGCATTGGATAGTGAGTGTAGAGAGACTTATAAATTATACCCTCTATACGCTAATTACTCCTCATCTACAAATATGAATTCATTTAATATACCTCTCATAATATTCTTTGTGTAGTCAGTGACTAATATCATAACCATGCCCTTTGATGGTAATCCATATATTACTAGTGAGCCATAATCAGCCTCAAGCACTGCAGGAATGGCAAGTAAATCTTCTTCGCCATGTACCTCGATTAATGTTGGCTCATCCCCCCTTAGAGCCTCTTTAATACTATTCCAGGCATCTAGCGTAATTCTCCCTGGTGGATTACAGGTTCTAATAACCTTTCTAAACCTAGACTTTACAATATTGGATAAGGGATGTTCCTTCCGAAGACATCTATAATCTATAATGGATAATTTGGGTTGGAGGTCTCCCGAAGTAATAGTTAAAGTTACTACGTCCCCTACAGTAATAATATATTTGTATTCTTTGACGTGAGATTTGATGAATAATAGGTTCTCCTCTGGTGTGCCAGTTAGGAGAGTGCCAATAAAATGTTGAGAGAGTTTTGGCCTTAACCTTTCAGGCATTAAGTAATATTTCAAGTTATTTATCTCACCTTAATGGCGTATCTCCAAGGCTTTGTGACTTTGAGTACTTTTGCTGATTTAGAGTCTAATGTTAAAACTACTACCATACCCTCCCAATCGTCCGAGAATAATGTTGAAGAGCAGAGAGGGCATTTCTCGACTTCATATTCTACTAGAGCCTTACATCTCTTACATGCTTTGAAGGGCATCCTCCTCCTTCTTCTAACCATTACCCGCTCACCCTTATACTGCTAAGTTACTTTTTCTTAGCCTTCTTTTTCTCTTCCTTCTCTCCATATATTCTTTCTAAATCTTCTTGTATCCATTCAAGCTTTCCTAAGAAAGGCTGTCTCATGGTTAAAGCTATTCTAATTATCCTATTTGATGATGATGTGCTTATTGTCACTATTCTAGCTCGTACAATGTCTCCTTTTTCGATTATTCTTTTAGTTTCTTGACCCATGTATGCGCCCCTCCTAGAATCATATAACATTCTATCATCTAGTATCTGTGATCTATGAATTAAACCATCGAAAGGTCCTAAATTGACAAATATACCGAAGTCTGTTACCTCTACGACCTCTCCTTCCACTACTTCTTTGAGTATTGGTGTAAAAGCTAGTATATCGAATCTTGCTATATGATATGTAGCGCCATCACCCGGTATGATCTTTCCTTCCTCCTCTACTTCAACATTATATACTGCCAGTATGAATCCTAGCTCTCTATCAACTACACCTTCGTATTTACGTCTGAGAACCTTTTTAGCAGCTTCTTTTATTGGTAACTCAAAGTATTCGGGAGGTATTCTAACGACATCAACTACATGGTATACCCTATACATTTGGGATGCCCCTAGTATGCTTTGTTTACTGTTCTGTGTTCAGTAGCATTATTGTTTCTAATTAATATCTCTATCTCCTATATTTACACTGACTTAGTCATAATATCCTTCTATTTTAACTCTTTTCTCTTTTAAATTTATCCATCCCACAGGCATTCCTAATGCTCTAATACGTGATCTTAGCTCTCTATCATTTGTTATTATTATCATTTTATTCTCATGAACTACTCTAACTATTATATCATCCACAGTTTCTCCGGGTAGGGCTTTCACTTGTAATACTTTACATCGCTCTTTTACCATTTCTAAAGCTTTTAGGGCGGCTCTCTTATCCAAGGATTTACCTTTAGTGCTAATGTTTTTTAACTCTGTTAGAGTTCGATCTAGTATGTAGAAAGAGCATTTTCTTAGTAAAGCTTCCTCTACATAACTGAAAATATCTAAACCATACTTTATGGAGAGTATTAGAACATTAGTATCAAGTAATACTTTTAACTCTCTCTTCAACCCTTGAATGTTCCCCAACCTACAAGTCTCCATCGTCCACGTATTTGTCTGCTAATAGCTACTCTTGCTTTTGGCAGTAACACTATTGGTCTTCTTAGCTTTATTTCGACCTCATCTTTCGTGACATGAGTTACTATTCCTAGACTGATCGAAGTGCCTACTGTTAGCATTAGAGCTTCACCTCTCCTGATAGGCTCTGCTTTAATAAGCTCTCTTGTACCTACAATTCTTTCCATTAGCTTATACTCTAGCCTTATTGTGTTTATTAGTGACGGTAACTGTCCAGGCTTGCCTACAATGTTACCCACTAATTTATCAGCTTTTGTTAATGAGGGGTCGAGTGTTGTTCCTATTGCTACTAGTCCACCTGGCTTTGCCTCTTTAACCTCAAGGTCAGAGAATCTTAAGCTGACAACTTTAGTATATAATGGTTCATACTCTATTTTTCCGTCAGGTCTTTCTATTCTTATACCTGGCTTTATCTCTATTTCATCATCAATCCTTATGACCCCCTGCATGATACTACCTCCTATAACTCCTCCAACAAGTTTCTCTGGGGGGGTACCTGGTTTGTTTACGTCAAAGCTTCTAGCAATGTACATTAGCGGTGGCTTTGAAAGATCTCTTTTAGGAGTGGGTATAAACTCTTCTATTGCCTGTAATACTATATCAATGTTTGCTTTATGTAAAGCACTTATAGGTATTATTGGCAGATCTTCGGCCCATGTCCCTTTTAGAAAGCTTCTTATAGCCTGGTAATTCTTGATAGCTTCATCCTTACTTACTACTTCAACTTTATTTTGAACTACTACAAGATTCCTTATACCAACAATATCAAGTGCTGCAAAGTGCTCTCTAGTTTGTGGTTGAGGACAAGGCTCATTTGCCGCTATTACGAGGATTGCACCATCCATTAGTGCTGCTCCTGAAAGCATCGTAGCCATGAGTATTTCATGTCCTGGTGCATCAACGAATGAGACCCTTCTCAATAATATTGTTTCACTTCCACACCTTGGACATATAGGCTCTGTAGTGTAAGCTTCAGGCCCTTCACAATGAGGGCATTTAGCTATATTCCCATCTGCATAACCCAACTTTATTGTCATACCTCTTTTTAATTCCTCACTATGAGTGGCCGTCCATTTACCAGTTATAGCTTGAACCAGTGTTGTTTTACCGTGATCTACGTGGCCTACCACGCCAATATTCACTTCTGGCTGTTTTAGAGCCCAAGGCAAAAATCTCACCCGATAAAAGTTTAGGTACTATTTTGCTACTTCTTCTCTTCCTCTTCATAGAGAATCTTAACATTAATTTGAACTATATCCTCGGTAATGACGTTTCCTCTAACGATTTTACGTCTACGCTCACCTTTCTCTCTAGGATGAAAGCCAGGTGGCCCACTTAATAGAACAGCCTTCTTTACTCCCCCTGGAATATCAGGTCTCATGGGAAATCCGCTACTGTCAGAGCCTCCTGTAATCTTTATTTTCTTGCCAGGAAATCCTACTATTGAGCCGTCTAATACGTCTCCTATTTTCCTGCCCAGAAATGCTAGTGCTTTATCGCCTGATACCGTAACTTGCTTAGCCTTACCTGTTTTAGGGTCTGATACTACAACTTTAAACTCTGGCATGTCACTTTCACCTTTATATTGTTCTGTTAGGGTTTACGTAGTACTAGTATATGAGATTTTCTTGCATATTCACTTATGTATACGTTGGCATATTAGAGTATAATAGTTTAGAACTAGATATGGTGAGGCTGGTGTCACAAGTGAAGACTGAAACAAAGAAGCTAAGACAACCAATAGTAGTTGTATTAGGGCATGTAGATCATGGGAAAACAACATTACTAGATAAAATTAGAGGTACAACTGTTGCCCTTAGAGAGCCTGGCCTAATTACACAGCATGTTGGAGCCAGTATAATCCCTGCTGAGGTTATGGAGAAGATTTTTGAACTACTAAAAAAGTTCTTCCCTATAAAGTTAAGAATCCCGGGGTTGCTCTTCATAGATACACCAGGTCACGAACTATTTTCTAATCTCCGACGTAGAGGTGGTAGTGTTGCAGATTTCGCGATACTTGTAGTTGATGTTTTAGCGGGATTTCAAGACCAAACCTATGAAAGTATTGAAATACTTAAGCAGAGAAGAGTGCCCTTCCTTATAGCAGCTAACAAGATAGATAGAATACCAGGCTGGAAATCTTATCCAGATTCTCCAATACTATTCTCATTACAGAAGCAAAGAGAAGACGTAAAGCTTAGGCTTGAAGAGTTGATCTATAAATTAGTTAATGAAATGTATAAGCTTGGTTTTAGAGCTGATAGGTTCGATAGGGTAAGAGACTTCACCAGAACTGTTGCTATAGTACCTGTTTCCGCTAAAACTGGTGAAGGTATACCAGAATTACTTGCTGTACTTGCTGGTTTAACACAACAGTATATGGCTAATAAGCTTGTTTATGCCGAGGGTCCAGCAAAGGGTGTAGTATTGGAAGTCAAAGAGGAGGTTGGATTAGGTACAACAATTGATGTGATAATTTATGATGGTATACTGAGGAAAGGAGACCTAATTGTTGTAGGCGGGAAGGAGAAGCCTATTGTAACGCATGTTAGAGCGCTACTAATGCCTAAGCCTCTACAAGAAATAAGGGCACCCGAAGAGAAGTTCATCCAGGTTAATGAAGTTGTTGCAGCTGCAGGCGTTAAAATAGCTGCACCTAACCTTGAGGATGCCTTAGCTGGCTCACCCATATTTGTCATACCCAATAAGGATCTTATCGAAGAGTATAAGAGAAAGGTGATTGAAGAAATAGAGTACATTAGAATAAAAAGTGAAAGTATAGGGGTAGTAGTTAAAGCTGATACTTTAGGAACATTAGAAGCTATTATTGAGGCATTAAAGAAAAGGAATATACCAATAAGGTTAGCTGATGTAGGCCATATTACGAAGAGGGACATTCTCGAGGCATCATTGGTCGCTAAGGAGAATAAGTATTATGGAGTAATATTAGCCTTCAATGTTAAATTCTTACCAGGCGTAGAAGAGGAGGCACGACGAGAGGGAGTAAAAGTATTCATGAATAATGTGATATATAGGTTACTAGAGGATTACGATGAATGGTTAACTAAACTTAAAGAGGCCGAGAGAAGAAAAGAACTAGCCACCTTGATAAGACCAGGTAAAATCAGGATAATACCAGGCTGTATATTTAGACGAAGTGAACCAGCTATTGTGGGAGTTGAAGTCTTAGGAGGGATAATCAAGCCAGGTTATCCATTAATGAGGGAGGATGGTAGGAGGATAGGAAGTATAATGCAAATTCAGGAACGCGGTCAAACATTGCCAGAAGCCAGAGTAGGTCAAGCTGTAGCAATATCTATTAAGGGTAGGGTACTCGTTGGTAGACATATAGATGAGGGTGACATACTATACACGGATATACCTGAGAATCATGTTGTAACCCTTCTAACAAAGTATAAGAGTGAACTAAGCCAAGATGAGACAATGGTACTAAGGGAGATTGTAAAGATAAAGCGTAAACAGAATCCACTCTTCGCAGCTCTAGTTAAGATATAAGGTAGAAGAGCAAAACTTTATTTTCGAGGAGAATACTTTTTTGTCCACTTAAACTTTCTTGGATCACGTTTATATTCAATCATGTTTTTAAAGCATTTTCTTGAACAGAACCACAATACTGTTCCATCATTCTTGACGTACATAAGGCCTGTTCCAGGCTCTATTTCATGCCCACAGAAACTACATATATTACGTTGCGGCATCTTCTACACCTACCATGTTCTTGCTGGATGCTACTTACATAGAACTAACTAATAAACTTTATTTGAGAATACACAGTGATATATCAATTTTAACAATAATACTTAAAAAGGACTTTTCTATAAAGTGGGGTGGGGAAAATCATGGGTAGCTCAATAACTGAAGAAATAGGGTTCCCAGCAGAGGTAATACAGATCCTTGGTCGTACTGGAGTATGTGGTGAGGTCATACAAGTACGTGTGAGAGTACTTGAAGGTAGAGACAAAGGTAGAATACTAACTAGGAATGTTAAAGGTCCTGTGAGGATAGGTGATATACTAATACTTAGAGAGACCGAAAGAGAAGCCAGAAAACTAACAAGTAGAAGGTAAAAAATTAGCCTCTTTATTGATCCTATATCTTATTATTCTGCTTTGCTTTAAACTATTAATTTGCTTAGTTTAGTTTACTTTGCTGCCTTGGCTTTAATTTCATTAACCTTACTTATTATCTCGTCAACTAATGCTTTAGCTTCACCGGGTTCAATTATACATGCACTTGCTGCGGCTACCTCGATTCCTGCAGCCTCTCCTAACCTCTTCTTACTTGGAACATAAACATAGGGTATCTTCTTCTCTTCACATAATAGTGGTAAGTGTGCCACTATTTCTGGTGGATCTACATCCTCAGCTATCAACACTAGTTTCGCTAATCCTCTTTCTACAGCTTTTGTGGTCTCATTTGTGCCTTTCTTTATTTTGCCTCCTGATTCTCTAGCTCTTTTTAAAGCTTCGTATGCTTTTTCTGCAAGGTCAGAAGGTACTTCAAACCTTACATAAAATGGTTTGGACATAATTCACTCATCCTCCTCTTTTTCTCGTCGTTCACCATTAATGGTTTAAAAGGGTTGCGAGTATATAAACTTGTTTATTCTAGTCATGAGTGTAGTATGCTATAATTTTATCTTCTAAAATATTGTCTATTCTTACGAAGCCGAATCTAACAAATTGAACAACTCTATCTTCAAACCTCTTATCTAATAGTGCCTTCTCGGCTACACCCTTGATCAATTGAAGTTTCGTTCCCTCCGGTTTCTTAACAATGACGTCTACATTCTGACTCACAGGTACCCACTGTATTATTGGTGCTTTAAGTTTCCTTGCATCATCTAAAGATGAGCCTAGCGCCTCACATTCCCATACTTTACCATTCCCCTTTACAACCCGTATGTTAACTAGTTCCATTAGCCTTATTAATGGTTTATTCTTGTATTTTACTATGTCCTCTCTTGAGACATAGACCTCGATTACATCATTTCTATCTAGTACTATTTCTCTTGAACCCAAGTCTTTATTTGTAGGATGGAAAGGTATAGTGATTTTAGATACTGTTAGGCCCTTAATTCTTAACTTTACTGGGTCCTTGACAAATAGTATCCTATGAGCTACAGGGTCTATGATTTTTCTATTGATAGACGAAAGGTTATCCATGTGTATTTTTGCGTCCGCAGACTTTATACCGACGTCTAATACTATTTTCCTTATAGTCTCTGGTAAGAATCCCCTCTTTCTTAAAGCTCTAAGAGTTCCGAATCTAGGATCATCGTATCCTTCATATTCCTCAGGTTTCTCTTCTAGAAGCTTTCTTATCTTTGACTTACTTAGTATAAATCCTTCTATTTTCAATCGACCAAAATGTATTGTTTCAGGATACTCCCATCCCATATGGGCGTAAAGATACTTCTGTTTAATCGTATTCTGGTAGTGTTCCTTTGCTCTTAGGATATGAGTGACTCCCAATAAATGGTCATCAACTGCAGCTGCAAAGTTATATGTTGGCCAAGCGACATATTTGCTACCTGTTAGAGGGTGGGGGTACCTGTTTGTATCTATTATTCTGAATGCAACCCAGTCTCTAATAGAGGGATCAGGATGTTTAAGATCAGTTTTTATTCTAAGTACTGCTTCACCCTCACTGTAGTCTCCTCGAATCATTTTATCCCATAATTCAAGATTTGTTTCAACGCTTTGCTCTCTATGAGGACACGCTTTACCATTATCTCTGTACTTTCGGAATTCTTCCTGTGTACATAGGCAAACATAAGCGCCTTTACGCTGTATTAATTCCTTTACTAAGTTGTAATAGATCTCCATACGTTGTGATTGAATGTATTCTTCATCCCATTTTATACCTAACCACTTAAGATCCTCTTTTATTAAGTCGTAAGCTTCTAGCATAGGCTTTTTAGTCTTTGGATCAGTGTCTTCAAAGCGTAGTATAAATTTACCCTTGTATAAACGAGCATATTCGTAGCTTAATACAGCGGGTCTTGCATTTCCTAAATGTAGTACGAAGTCTGGATTAGGTGCGAACCTAGTTACAATTATTTTATATTTGTTAACGTTTGGTAATGGTGGTAGGATTTTTTCCTCGGTTTTATGCTCTTCTACTAATAGTTCAGGCCATCTTTCTTCAATTATTCTCTTTTGCTCCTCTAGTGTAAGGCTATTAACATAATTTACTGTTTCCTTTACTTGTACGAGTACTTGTCTAATTCTACTTTTTAGTGATGGATCTTCACCTATGACTTTGCTGATCACCGCTTTAACTGAAGCTTTTCCTTCATGCTTAATTGCGTTTAAGAGGGCATGTTTAAGTATGGTCTCTTTCACTTTTTCACTGATGTTTGTATTTTCTTGTGGCTGCTTCACTTACAACCACCAGTAAATACTTTACAGGCTTCTCGCTTAGAGATGTAATGTAAATGACTATACCTTCTGATGGACTTCTATATGTTCTGACTTCAAGTTTTCCTGTAAGTATATATGCTATTTTATCATTATATCTTATTTTGTCGCCTTCTCTAACGAATAAATACACTTTCTTTCCAGATATTTCCAGTAATTCTACGTTAGTACCGCTTTCTATTTTGATATACTCCTTAGTCCATGGTAGAAATATTATTGTATCTCTCACTATTTCAGCTCTCTCAAGATCTAAAAATAGATTATAGGCTGGTTCATAAATTACCTTAAAATAAACATTAGCTTGATCGGCATTTACTTTACTTAGCTCTTTTTGATCTTTTATTTCATATATCTTGTCATCTATTTCCACTATAGCTGATTGTTGAATAATGTCTGAGAATTGCTTATTCCTTAATTCTTCAGATTTAAACCTAATGTATATTTGGGGATATAGATAATTCTCACTCATTAGTATCTCCTTTTAATGATGAACATTGCCATTTCCTTCAGCATGTCCTTTGCTTCACTATCTGATGTTGTTATAGATTCTAGTATACTTAATGCCTTCATGGTATATTCTTTCGCCTTCCCTATAGCATAGTCTATTGAACCCAAAGACTTAAGGATACCAGCAACCTGCTTTAATTCATCTAGTGACGCATCTCTTCTACCTAGAACCGACAGTATTTGCTTTCTTTGATCCGCCGTTGCATTATTAAGTGCATGAATTATTATTATCGTCTTTTTTCCCTCTCTTAAATCACTCCAGACAGGTTTCCCTAGTACCTTCTCATCCCCTATGATACCTAGAATATCATCCTGTATTTGGAATGCTATACCCGTTAATCTGCCAAACTCTCCTAACTTTTTCACTGTTTCCTTGGCGCCCCCGCCTAAGATTGCTCCTATCATTAGTGATCCCTTGAACATTGCTGCTGTTTTCTTCTCTATCATTTCTAAGTATTCTTCCTCCGAAACATCCATTCTTTCCTCAAAGTTCATATCCAAAGTTTGGCCCTCTGCGAGTGTTACAGCAATCCATGTTAGTATTTTTGTAGCCTCCACTATTCTATCTGGGGGTATACCATATTGCTCCACGTCTAGTAAGGCCTCATAAGCTTTGGCAAAGAGTAAGTCACCAGCAAGTATGGCTAAGGGTTCACCCCAAAGTTTATGAACTGTTGGTACGCCTCTTCTATACTCATCCCTATCCATTATGTCATCATGGACTAGTGAGAATGTATGCATTAACTCAACTGATGCTGCGGCAGGAATGACTTGATCCTCTTGAGCTCCAGCAATCCTAGCTCCAAGAACTACTAGTGTTGGTCTGAGTCTTTTACCTCCCGCACCTATTAAATGGTAAGAGGCGTCATATAGTTTCTTTACATTTATTGGTCCTATTACCTTCTTAGACATATACTCGTCTACTTTACTCTTGATATGTTTCGTGTACTCTAAAAGCTTCATTTACTTACTACCCCTACACCTCCTAGATAGATAATCATTAATATTTATTCCTCTACATATGAGCCATTCTCTTAATGCTCCCTTTATGATTATTCTTGCATGTCTTAGATCGTGTATTGTTCTTGATGACGTTAAGAACATTGCAATTTTGAGTTCATGAATCATCTGTTTTATTTTTCTCTTTAAATTTCCTTGAAGGGCCCATTTTAAAGCTGGTAGTGCGAATCCTGTAATATCAGCTCCTAAAGCTATAGCTTTAGCCATATCTAGACCTGATCTAATGCCTCCACTTGCAATTATAACTACATCTCTAGATACTGATCTAACTTCTACTATTGAAGCGGCTGTTGGAATACCCCAATTGGAAAATGTTTTTGCTGTCTCAGCTAGCTCACTTTTACCTCTGCTTAATGCTCTATATTTTTCTACAAGAATCCAGCTCGTCCCGCCTAAGCCTGCAACATCAATATATTTTACACCTACATCTATAAGCTTCATGGCAACTTCTCGAGAAATACCATTCCCAACCTCCTTAACTATAACTGGCTCCTTAATTGTTTCAACTAGCTCCTTAATCTTCTCTAATACCCCCCTAAACTTTGTATCTCCCTCTGGCTGTATGGCTTCCTGTGCAGCATTAAGGTGAACTGCTATGGCATCAGCCTTAACCATGTCTATGGCTTTCTGAGCCTCTTTAACCCCGTATCCCTTGGCTAATTGTGGAGCACCAATATTTGCTATTATGACTGCATTAGGTGCTTTCTCTCTAACTATAGAATATGTATACTCAAGTTTTTCATCCTCTATTGCTGCTCTTTGACTACCTACACCCATACCTAGCTTTAATTCTTCGACTACCTCAGCTAAAGTAGCATTAATTTTTACGGTTTCTGGATGCCCCCCAGTCATAGCTTCTATTATTAATGGTGCCGACAATGTTTTTCCCAAGAACATAGTTTTCGTGGAAACTTCATTAAGATTGATTTCAGGTGATGCTTGGTGAATCAATATCACGTCTTCGAGCATAGTTGTTGCTGATGATTCAACATTCTTATGTAAACATATGTCTATGTGCTCTAATTTCCTTTGTGATGTATCTCTTAATGTTATTTCACTTTCACCTCAACTAGTGTATACTTTTTAGGCTTATTTACAATTGCATTAAATATGTTTCCTTCAACAAGTCCATTAAAGATATATGCTATTATGTTTTTATTTACGTATCGTGCTAAATCAAGTATCTTACGGTATATTCCACCAGTGACATCAACTGAGGATAAGACTTCACTTCTTATATTGGCAGAAATAGTGTAGGTATTAGTTTCCTTATCTTTTAGTACCGTAATTTTCTCAATCCTCTTAGCTGATGGATTAATTTTTGGGTTTTCTGTATAAACACCATCAACATCTGTTGCGTATAGAACTTTAATAGTATCATAATAATCGGCTAAGTAAGCGACTATACTATCACCTGATATAATGTTATAGCTTTTACTAAGATCTACTGCTATATCTCCGTAAAGTATTGGTATAATGTTCTCCTTAAGACTATATGTTATAGGATCTAAAAATGCTTTAACGATTTTTCCATCATTTAATATGAATATTGATGATGATTGAAAATGTGTAACTTTTAGACCTAAATGAGAGAAGAGAAGCGTAACTGTTGAAGCTAAGACATTCATGTTCTCTCTAATAGCGGTAAAGGCATCCGCATCATAGCGGCCTTTTTTCTCTTTAAACTTGTGAGCTAAAGGATGGCCGAAGGAGCCTCCACCATGAACCAGTATTAGTCTTATATCACCAAGATAGCGTAGAGCCTCTCTAATTTCATGACCTATCATCCTTACAGTGTTCCATTTTATACTGTTCTCTATTTCCTTATTAGTGATTATACTTCCACCAATCTTTAAGATTATAAGCTTCATAGTGCACTCCTTCTAAGCTTCTATACTTCTTAGTGTTATGAGTGTCACTCCATTATAGTCTGGTATTATCTTAGAAAAAGGTCTTACTCTATGCACACATTTATTTCCAATATCTAGTAGGCAGAGATTTAGCAGTGTTTCAGTTCTATGTAATATTGTCACCTTCTCAATATCACCTTCCCTGAGTGCATTAGCTGCTTCTATTGTTAGTCTTCCATGAAGGTGTATAATCCAATTGTATAGGGGGTTTTCAATGTATTTTACATTACAGTTTTGTACATAGTTTACGTTAGTACATGAGATCACTCTCTTTATAAACTCAGGGTCTCTTGAATTTAGTAGTATGTAACCTTCACCCTCTCTGTATATAAGTGGCTTTCTTAGGAAACTGTAAACTCTTAACGCATTTCTTAAACCATTCATCTCATTAGGTGTGTTAATTTTATTGAACTCTCTTAGTAATGTTAATATGTCTCGCCTAGATAATGGTATATCAGCTAATGTAAAAATTACCTTGATTAATGCTGGTACGATACTATCATAGATGTATAGAGGAGAATATGTAAAGTTCATATTAATTCTTGTTTTTATGCTAAGTGTGATATCGAGGTATTTCAATACGTCCTTAAGAGTGCTCTTATAAATTTCTGTAATTACATCATCTCTCTTGTCATATGTGTAAACGTTAATGTCCACTTTTATTTTATCACTTTTTTCTATATGTTCGATAGTTACGTTTACCTTCTTCTTGAAGGGTAAGATTATGTAGGGATTGTTTCCATGCTGTAATGGTATACCATATAAAGGTACGCCAGGTGCTATATTGAATTTCTTTATCAAAAGGGATCAGCCTTTACTGAATAGAATAGATCCATAACCTACTACGGCACTCTTGTCGCCTGTAATATCACCTGATGTTGCGTATTTTAACAGTTTAGCTGAAACTTCATATTCTCTTGATTTTAGTTTTGCATATTCAATTAGTGTCATTACTGGTCCTGGACCACACATTGAAATATTATATGAGGTTACTCTTTCATACACTTTATCTGTGTTTAATTCTAGTATTGCTTCGATGACCAGTTTGTCTTTCTTTATAGCTATGGAGTGTGGCTCGTAGTGTGTAAAATCAGTGGTTGCAATAACCATTATATCGAGATTTAACTCTTTCTCTACATCATATATTGCTTTAGCTAACGTTTTAGCTGCGTCTGGGGACTGTATCATCATGGCTATTGGGACTATTGTTATTTCATTCTTGAATATGTATTGTAGGAAGGGTAATTGTACTTCAATAGAGTGTTCATATTTATGCGCTAAAGGATCCAGGTCTGCAACACCGCTTTTTGCTGCTATTTCCTTGGCAACATCATCCCTAACTTTCGCAATACCTAGTGGAGTCTCCCAGTCTTCACCATAATCTATAGATATCCCGCTACCTAAACCCGTATGGTTAGGTCCAAGTATAATGAATAATTCTGGCATGCCGTCAATAGCTAGCTGAAAAT
>Ga0180302_10000142_pt1 | contig 28672 bp, 33 predicted proteins | sample GuaBasSediGuay17_FD_121794 | JGI IMG/M metagenome (GOLD analysis project Ga0180302, IMG submission 121794) | Subseafloor sediment microbial communities from Guaymas Basin, Gulf of California, Mexico - Guay17, Core 4571-4, 12-15 cm | ecosystem: Environmental > Aquatic > Marine > Hydrothermal... | reverse complement strand
TAGACCTTCACGCCATCAGAACACATGGGGTTAGCTTAAGCTCAAAAGACCTAGCTCTTGAATGGTTAGAACACTTGACACTTGTATTTACAGCTGAAAAAGTGGCTTTAGAGAACATAAGGCGAGGTCTAATGCCACCACTTTCAGCTATGTTTAAGAACCCTTATCAGGAGTGGATTGGAGCCCAAATGAGAGGGGAATTCTGGGGTATGATATCCCCATCATTACCAGAGCTATCTGTTAAATTAGCCATAATTGATGCAATTATTTCTCATTCAGGAAATGGAGCTTATGGAGAAATATTCGTATCGGCATTAACTTCTATCTTATTCGCAGAGGATGATATTGAAAAAGGTGCTAAGAGGGCGTTAGAGTATGTACCACCCGATAGTCTTTATTACAAAGCGATTAAGTCGGCGCTGAAGAGGGCTAAATCTAAATCATGGAGGAAGTGTGTGTTTGAAATATATGATAAATACAAGGATTATAGTCCAGTTCACGTCTTACCAAACGCTGAAATAGTGATAACAGCACTGCTGTCTGAAAGCTTTGAAGAGGGAATAGTGATAGCTACAAACGCAGGGATGGACACCGATTGTAACGCAGGGAGTGTAGGTAGTTTACTAAGAGTACTCGAGGGCTACAAGAACATAGGAACTAAGTGGCTTAATCCTCTTAAAGACACTTATAAGACTAAACTAAAGAACATGCCGATCACTTATGCTAACGGGACAGGGATCATCAAGATAAGCAAGTTAGTTGACATGACTTATGAAATTTCAAAGAGGACGTGTTTAGAGTGGAGGTAGAGGTTAAGAAATAAGACTTCTCAAGTATTTAACTCCACTCTTTACTTCTTTATCTATTACCTCGAGAGTCACTAGCTCGTGGTTAACGTATCTCGGAGAACATATTTCATACGATATAAAGCCATTATAACCTATGCTCTTAAGAGCTTCGACGAAGTCCTTAGCTATTTTACCGAACAAGCCCTTCCCTAGCGGAACTCTTTCCAACCTCTTCATTTTAGCCATGGACATAGTTCCATTTGGAGACCAAACTAATTCCCCCTGCCTAATTATTAAGTCACCGACATGGACGTGTATTAGGTACTCTCTCACTTCGTGATATATCTCACTCAACCTTCTCCCGACATCTGGAGCTAATGGATCTATGTCGTTAGTCCAGATCAATAGCTCCGGGTCAATGATAGCCTTGAGGTTCTCTTCGCTAACTTCATTAATCATAGCTATCACATCTCTGTAAGTTTCTATTATCGGTGGGTGGTTTTGCAGTCCTAAGACGACGTCGTAATCACTAGCAAACCTAGCAGCTTCCTTAAGACCATCTCTACAAAGTCTCCAGTGGTCCCAATAACTCAACCTAGGGTCGACACTTTTCATTCCAGCTGCAAACACTCTCACTTTATCCACTTCGAGGTCGTAAGCTAACTTGATAACTTCGCTAAGGTATAGAATATTCATCTCCCTCCTCAGTGGATCAGGTCCCGAGAAGTCGTTATAAGCAGCTAGAATCGCTATTTCGACTTGATACGAGTCAGTTATCTCTTTCAACTCTCTCCTTCGCTTTTTGTCCAAGTCTACTGGGTTTGCATGAGGTCGCTTTGCCATGACCTCAACGCCGTCGTATCCGAACTCCTTAACTCTCTTCACGACCTCCTCAATTCTAATCGGTTTACCTTTGTAAAAGAAACCTGAATACGTCACCGAGTGTAAGGACACCTTCATAGTTCCACAATTCACTATTAGCCCATGAGTTAATAAGCGTTCTTAGTCGAGCTCAGCAAAAGTCAGAGCAAGTAGCCTTGTTTTAACGATGAAGCCTTAACTGACTTAACAGTAAGTATTTAAGCTATTGAGAGAAAATGATAAGAGACTTAAGGTTTTAATTTGATGTAGATTGGTGTGACATTATGCCTGAGGTTTTAAGGGAAGTGTTAGTGCCAGGGGAAGTCATAGGCGTCATAGAGGAGTTCATCCCCCGTGAGAATGTCTACGTCACTGACGGCTTCATAAAGTCGTTAGTGTTGGGAATCCCTCTTTACGACATTAAAGAACACGTAGTCTCGGTTAAGCCAGTTAAGGGGAATAAACCATTAATTCCAAGGCTAAACGACATAGTGTACTCTCAAGTGACTAGAATTAAGGAAAGCACAGCGTTTACGTCGATATTTGAAATAGAGGGGAAAGGTTGCCTCCAAGTCCCTTTTACTGGAATACTTCACATATCGCAAATAAGTAGCTCTTACGTCAAGAGCATCTATGATGTCATTAGAATAGGAGACGTGATCAGGGCTAGAGTTGTCTCGAAAAGGGGACCTCCTTTCCACATCTCTACTAGGGGTAAGGACATGGGAGTAGTCTACGCTCTTTGTCCTCTCTGCGTTAGACCTCTTAAGAGGAGAGGAGTTCACCTCCTATGCCCTTCGTGTAGGAGGGTTTCGAAGAGGAAGCTCTCAGAACTGTATGCGTTGAAGTAGGGACGTAAATGCATCATAGAGTCTTTCTGTTCTCTTTTAACAGTAACGAGGAAGCTTTAAGGTTCGTTGAACTGCTCAGCGAGCACTTGAGAGGAGCAAACATAATTATAGACCTTAAGGGGACGACTGTCAAGGTCAGAGTCTATGGTTCTCGTAGCGACATCAAGTCTACATTCCTCAAGATTAAAGACTTAGTGACGATAGTTAAGGGAGAACGTGGAGAGGGTTTGAAGAAATACTCCTTAAGGTACTTGTTAACGAGCTCGGAATTGAAAGCGCCAATACCCATAGACTTAATTCGAGATGTCTTAGCACTAAAAGAGTTCAAGGTTGAGATCAAGAGAGGCTACGTAATCACTGATGCAAGCTTGGAAGAAGTTCGACGGACTATTGAGAGGATATCCGAAATTTACTCCGAACTAAGGAGTGTAAGAGCTTCTCCGAGAGCTAAGAAGGTCATAGCCCTTATGTCTTCTTTAACTGAATTGTCTGTAGGAGAAGCGTTGAAAGTCCTCCTGGACAATGGAGTTATAAGGACAGTTGAGGGAGCGGGGACATATGCATTAACGTGTAAGTACGAGGTTGTACTTGAGGTCGTGCGAAAGTTATTAAAAGAGATGTTGAAATAAAGAGTGGTGTAACCATGAGGTTGAGGGTCATCAAGAAAAGCAACAACGAGTTAGAGTTTGAGTTAGAGGGCGAAGAACACACTTTCTGCAACCCTCTAGTTAAGATGTTGCTTCGAGACGATAGAGTGGAGTTCGCTGCGTACAGAATAAGTCACCCTCTAATGAGAGTGCCCCGAGTGTACGTCAGGACTAACGGAGAGATAAGCCCTGAAGAAGCGTTGATCAAGGCTGCAGATTCTCTCATTCAAGTGTTCTCGAGTATAAAGAAAGAGTTTGAAAAGGCCTTAAGCGAAGTTCAACCTTCCATATAAACTCTTATCTCGTATATCCGAGCCGACTTGTCCCCATTAGTAGCTATTATCTCAACTCTAAGTTTATTGGACGTCACAGGTTTAAACTTGTGGACTCTGCGTCTGTGATAGTTGCCTTGCACTGCTACTACCTGCCTCCAGAACCCACCTTCATCGAGGTAATAGATCGCGTAATCTCGAACACACTGCGGGGCCTTATAGAACAGAGGATACTTACCCCTCCAGTTTAAGTGTGTGTCAAAGGTTAAGTAAACAGTATTAAAAGTAACTGATTTGCCGAAGTCCAACTCGATCCACTGAGGTAGAGGTTTACTAGGGTCTGAAATCCATATGTTCGTCCAACTCTCAGGTCTCGCGACTCCACTCACTACGTTCTCAGGCTCATAAGGTCTCGAGAAGGGATCAAGCTGTATGGCGTAACAACCGTGAACCCAAACCCACGTTCTCTCAAAGTACGTAGGTTTATAGGCAGCTACCGTTCCTGTAGGCTCATCTTCACTGTGAACCCAGTAAACCCCTGGACAGGGCTCAAGCCAAATCCAGTAAAGTCTCTTAGCTTCCACTTCTCTTTGAACTTCAAATGTAACCCACGTCCTCGAGTTAGGCGGCACGTTAGACTCACAGACCGATATGTCTGTCTCAGAAGTGAAGTCCCAGACGTCGTTAGCCCCTCTTAGGTGTAAAGTCACCTTAGCTACGCGATCTCTCTTAGACTCCAAAAGCAGTTTAATCGAGTTTATCCTGTTTTCTGAAACAGGGAAGAGTTGAGCTCTCGGCACGTTTAACTCATGAAGTTCATCGCCAACTCGAAACTTCAACTCAGCGCTACTCGAAGCTCTTACGATAGCGTTCCTAGCGAGATCGTTTGAGTCTTCGTTCTTCACCTTGATTACATAACAGTCTTGCTTGAGGAGTAACTGTTGCAGTTCTTTAATGTGATTCTCGTAAACTTCACGAGGAGTACACTTGTACTTTACACAGAGATATGCAGCAGTACCGACTGCCTGCCCGATTACTGCACAAGTAGCTTGCAACCTAGTCGTACCGAGAGCTACATGAGTTACGCTAATGTTCCTCCCAGCCATCATCAAGTTACTTACGTTCTTTGAGTAGAGACACCTAAAGGGTATGCTGTAAGGCCTAACTCTAACGTATTCCCTGTATCTAGGGTTGCTTATTGAGGGTTCAGGTGGCTTATCTCTCGCCAATATTCCCCCAACTGTGTGGACATCTATAAACCAACCTCCGTAGGCAACTCTGTCTGGGAATAGGACGCACTCCTTAACGTCCCTCTCAGTCAATATGTAGTCGCCGATGAATCTACGCGACTCCCTCTTTCCGGGTATCATCCCAATCCAGTAGAGGGCGTAATTTCTAGCTCCGTGATCTCCGTAGTTCTTAATGTGATCCCAAACGCCTAGCAACTGTCTGAGCAATTCGTCTCTTATCTTCTCGTTATCGCTAACAGTATTGTAGGGGTGGCCGACCTCGATCCACCAATACCCAGCGCTAATGTCTTTATGTTCTCTGTAGAGCAAGTCTCTCTCACTAGGGAACTTAGCCGCCCAAGGAGGTGGGCTGAACTCTACAGGTCTACCTATGTCCTCAGCGTTAAATAGTAGGCTACTACCCATTGTAGCACCATCTGATTTCTCTGGAGCTAGTAGTTCTCCGAACTCTTCCCTCGACTCACGTCCTACTCTATACTCAGCTCCAGCTCTATAGGCGATTGCTCCGTCGCCAGAACAATCTATGAACACTTTTCCCTTGAACTTATACCACCTATCGCTATCTACCTGATAACATATCACACCTTCAATTATATCCTCGCTCTTCATGATCACGTCAAGTGCTACTGTATTTAGGTATAAGTCTAGATTTCTCTCAGCTCTCACCTTCTCATAGAGGACTAAGTCCCAAATGGAGCTAGTCCTCAAGTGTGAAGCTCCAGCCGCAGGCCACGGATTCCTAGCTAAGTCCTCAACTACTAACTCGTGAATAACTCCAGTCTCTACAGCCCAAGGGTTGAAGTTCCCAGCCCCTCCAACGGGGACTTTTATTAAACTACTCGAATTCCCCCCTAACACTGGTCTTTGTTCGATGAGAGCTACTCTACATCCCAATCTAGCCGCTGATATAGCTGCACAAACTCCAGCTAACCCTCCGCCGACGACTATCACATCGTACTCAGTATCGTACTCCCTTTCAAGTACGTCTCTTAAACCCTCCCCTCTCTCCTTATGGATCTTCTTCATGAAAGCGTAGTTAGACTTTAGTCTTTATTTGCTTTGTTACACTCATGAACTGACTGATGGACTCAAACCTCTACTCAACGTTAAAGAAAGGGTTTAGGCTTGTTCATCGTTAAATACTAATTGATTACAGACTCTTAACCCCCTCCTCAAGTAAGCTTCATGAACTCCATTAGCGTCTATATAAGTTGATCTTATAGGTAAACTTATACACGAGTAGAAATCCCTCTTGTTTTGAACTTGAAAGTGTATGTGCGGCTCTGAAGATGCGCCTGAATTGCCACACTCAGCAATTACTTGACCTCTCTTCACGCGATCTCCAACTCTAACTTTAACAGAGCCACACTTCAAGTGTGCTATCATCGCATACTCAGAATCAGCATGCTTAATGGTCACATAGTTCCCTCTGATATCTTTGACGCTCCAAAGTCTCATTCTCCCTGGAGGGTTATCAGGAACGCCGTCTTTCACTTCTACGACTATGCCGTCGGCTGGAGATATCACAGGTTTCCCGTAGGCGTAATAGTCGTTTAACTTATCACCGCTATTCTCATAGGATTTACCTTCATCGTCAACTATTAAGAAGTCATACGCGTACCTTTGGTGAGGAAGTCCCCAAGCATGAGAGTCTCTAGGGGTTAAACCTCCTTGAGCAACATACCAACACCCCACGAAGGGGACTAAGTAAGAAGTCTTCTGCGAATATCCCTCAAGTATTAAACTCTTCAAGAGTTCTCTGTATTTAATAGAGACATAAAACTGTAAAATACTCTGAGTTAAAGAGCAGTAGAAACCATAGGGAGTAAGACTCCATAAGGTTAAGTAAGAGAGGAATCTTAATTCTCGTCTGAGCTCCTCCATGGTTAAAAAGCAAGCATCAGATGTAAATATGCCTGTCTATTTACAAAGTGACTCAGGTTGGTGATTCCCCCATCTTATAGTTCTCTCACATTATCACTAGACAAGAATAATTAAAGAAAGTGCAATTAGTTAGGAAACGCTTAGTCATTAAAAGACTTTTAAGCGATAGTCATCAACTTCTTCGCTTCTAGCGTCATTTTCAAACATCTATCTGGTGGCTCTACCTCAAGTTCTGGAGGAAGTTCACCAGCCACTCCTAACATCTTAGTCCAAGCTCCACAAGCTATTAAGTCCACTCCAAAAGCCTTAGCCGTTTTAAGTAACTCTAAGGGATCAGCTGAGAGACCTTGTCTCTTTAAACTCTCTTCAATTCGTTCACTGTATCCTTTTAACTCATCTGACCACTCAAACTTCTTATTAGCTAAAGCTGCTAGTGAGCCTTCAACAAAGAATACAGCAACGCTTTTACCAGCTCGTCTAGTCTCCAAGGCAAAAGCTAGGCTACTTATCAAAGCATTCCTATGTCCATTTACACATATAATGAAAATGTCGTGCATCTCTTTCGCCTCTTTTTTATAGAACTTCGTTTATTTATACATTGATAATTGAAAAACATGAAGAGAAATTAATCAAAGATATATTAAATAGTGACAAAGATAAACTTTTCATTGTTTCATGTTTTAATGTTTCATATTGTTATCAAATTATATTATAAAAATAGTTAAAATGAGAATATATTATGACCTTCAGGTAGAAAAGAGTCTTGATTTTGAAATCGTTACCTTATGCAGTGGTATAGTATTAGTCTCTTTTATCGTATCTAACACAACACACGTAAGTGTTTTGTCTACTCCTCTAATCATTCTAAGCTTATCAACTACAAATTCTCCTAACTCATCGACATTCTTCATTTTGACTTTTAATAGTATGTCCCAATCCCCTGTTATTATGTGAACTTCTTGAACTTCAGGAAAAGTCGCAATTCTCCGTGCTACTTCTCTTTGAGATATCTCGCCTATTCCCGATTTATAGGAAAAGGATACAAGTATGAATGCTGTGACTCCTAGTCCGAGTTTCTTAGCATCAAGTATCGCTTTATATCCTTTTATCAATCCTAACCTTTCTAATCGTTTAAGCCTAGAGTGAGTAGTTGTAATGGGTAATCCCACTCTCTTTGCAATGTCTTTAATGGCTAACTTAGAATTCTCCTGTATTACACTTAATATTTGAATATCTTTCCGATCTAACATGCTTATCCTGTATATTATCTCATTTTAATATATGAACATTTCCATTAAATGTAATTTTTATCATTTTATTTGCATAATATTCATATAGATTTCTGAGTAAAGTGAACCGAGGGATTTAGATGAAAGTGCTTAACTGGAAAAATGTAGATTTAAGCTCACTAAAGCTCTTACCTAAAAGTTATATCGTAATCAGACATCCACGAATGAAAAGAATATTGAGAATACAGGCCACTATATGTACAGCAGCTAGGGAATACCTTAACTCACTTGAGTTCATAGAGTTATTACCTCCCATAATAGGTCCAGTTACAGATCCAGGAATTAGAGGAGCAAGACAAGTAGCTTTTGACTTCTATGGTTATGAGTATAAGATAATGAGTAGTGCTATACTCTATAAACAAATGTCTGTAGCCGCATTAGACAAAATATATTTCTTTTCGCCGAATGTTAGACTTGAACCGTTAAGTTCAATTAAAACTGGTAGGCACTTAGTGGAATTTGTACAAATAGATATAGAACAATCCTATGCAAGTTACTTTGATGTCATGGAGATAGCTGAAGGCCTATTAACCTATATAATTAAAAGAGTGTTGGAAGAACACGAGGAAGACTTAAATGAGCTAGGACGCGAGCTTAAGGTTCCAAAGAGACCATATAAGAGACTAACACATAAAGAAACTGTAGATATCCTGAGGTCTCATGGCTTTAGGGCAAGCTATAGCACTGAGATTCCATGGGAGGGTGAGGAAGCACTATCGAAGATGTTTAATGAGCCTTTCTTTATTTATGACTACCCACTAGGATCTAGAGGATTCTATGATCGCGAAGATCCTAAAAGACCAGGAACTTTAAGAGACTTCGACCTAATGTATCCAGAAGGTTATGGAGAAGCTGCCTCAGGAGCTGAAAGAGAATACGAACTTAAGAAAGTAGTGACTAAGATGAAGCTTACAGGCGAAGATCCAACTAAATATGGATGGTACATCGAGTTACTAAAACTCGGAGTTCCACCAAGCGCAGGTTTCGGTATAGGAGTTGAAAGATTGACTAGGTATATATGCGGTTTAAAGACAGTTTGGGAGGCTAGACCGTATCCTAAGGTAGCTGGAGTATACTCACCATGACATAATCATCTGTAAATCATGAGAACAATCCCTGGTTCATGAAAGTTTCAATTTCATGACTTCTTAAAAAGGCGTTAGTTTATACTGAACATATACACCTTATGTGTCATAGGTTTCTTAAAGAATTTCGTGAAGATTAAATGGAAAGTATTAACTTTTAGTTAAAGTTAATTGACTCGTATGTTAATAAGCTAACATGAGCGAAGAACACCTCTCCCATTACGAGTACAATAAAACAATCCCCCTAAACCCTGAAACTAGCTTACTCAAAGAAACTTCGGAATATAAAGCCCTAAAAGTATATTACGACAGCATAAACGAGCAAAGAGTTCCATCAATACTAGTATTACCTAAAATTGGAAAAACGAAATATTCTTGCCTAGTCTTCTTACACAGCTATGGTGGAAAGAAAGAAGATGGACTAACATTAGCCCAAATCGTAGTCAAAGAAGGCCATGCGGTCTTCTCAATAGATGCGCCCTATCACGGAGAACGAAAAGTCCCAGGAAAAGTGTTCCACTCGCCCGACCCAAACGAAGCTAAAAAGAACTTCATCCAATGCGTAATAGACTTGAGAAGGGGAGTAGACCTTTTGGAAACGTTTGAAGAAATAGACTCAAACAGAATAGGCTACGTTGGCGGAAGCATGGGAGGGATCCTTGGGGCCATATTCGTCGGAGTTGAAAAGAGAATAAAAGCAGCAGTAATAATGGTCGGAGGAGGAAACCTACCACTAATGATAAAGCTAAGCAAATACCACTCAGTTCTGCCGATAAAGAAGAAGTTAAAGGAACTAGGGATAAGCTACGAGGAACTAGGAAAGATACTAGCCCCGATCAATCCAATAAACTTCGTACACCTAGCCTCTCCTAGACCAATACAGTTCCATTGTGGAAAATACGACGAAATAGTACCGGCTGAAACACAAAGACAACTATGCGAAAAAGCCAAAGAGCCGAAAGAAATTTATTGGTACGACACAGGACACGGACTACCCTACAACATAGTCGCCGTCAGAGCACTCAAATTCTTAAATAAATACTTGAAAAGAGTTGAATAGCATGCGCTGGGAAGAATTAACTTATAAGGAAATCAAGAAACTAGCTGAAGAGGGAGCTATACCGATAATTCCACTAGGAAGTCTCGAAGTCCATGGCCCCCACTTACCAGTTGGAACGGATTATTTGACGATATACAAAGCAGCCTTAGAAGTAGCTAAACGAGAAAAAGTCATAGTACTACCACCCTTAGCCTACACATATGTCCCAGAGAATAGGCACTTCCCCGGAGCTATATCACTCTCTGGAACCACTCTGATAAAGGTACTAGAGGAGATATGTGACGAGGTATACAGAAATGGATTCAAGAAGATACTGATATTGAATGGTCATGGAGGAAACATAAGAGTACTTAAACTATTCTTAAGGGAGATGTTAAACTCACATAAAGAGTATTTAGTTTACGTGTTGACGAATCCCTTAGCTCCAGTACAAAAAGTTATAGAAGAAGTGAAGGAAACAGAGGTTTATGGTCACGCAGGCGAAATAGAGACCAGTGTAATGTTATATTTATTCCCCAAACTGGTGAGGGTAAAGAAAGTGAGTGGAGAGGCCGAGCTCGGTCGTAGTGAAGTGGTTAAGTTTACTGAAACTCTAATTGACTGGATATGCTATGCTGTTGAGGGATACGTAGGAGATCCCACTAAAGCTACTAAGGAGAAGGGGAAAATTATCTTCAATGCGTTTGTTGAAGCTATAGCTAATGTAGTTAAGGAGATCAGAGAAGATAAAATTTACGAGAGCATACTTATGAATTATTACGGGAGAATTAAAGGCTAGCTTTTATTTAAAGACTTTACTTAGTTAAATTAGTTAGAAAAAGGAATTGTCAACTCTTTTGATATAATCAACAAGCTCTTTAATGGATTTCTGAAGTCCCACTCCAGTAGCCTTACTTCTGATGGGAGTTCTGTGAGGAGTTCTTCAACGAATATCCCTCTTCCAGGTTCTCTGACTAGTTCTGACTTTACATGAGTGGTAAAGACTCCACATGAAGGAGAACCAGCGACTCCTATTAACGCTACTACTTCAATTCCAGAGCTCAACATTGAGTTTACAAGAGCTGAAATCTCTTTAGCTAGTTTTCTAGCGTACTTTCTTAGTCCGAGTTTTTCATATTCCTCCTTAGTTGAAGTTTTTCTTTTGAATCCCATTACTAGAGCCTCTGGACAAGGAAGTTGAACTAAGCCGTATCCTTTTCTAAAAAGATGTCCTATTAACAATGATAGCTGTATGTTGTGTAACTCAGATGTGACTAGACCGTAAGCTCTTGAGTTAACGTTGAGTAAACAGTGTGAAATTAACACTACGCGCTTTGACCTTTTTGGCATGCTATCGCCTTTAAAGACTTAAGCGTAGTTTGCTTGGATCTACTATCTCAGTAAGCCATGGACTGTCTTCACATACATCTCCATACATCGTTAAGATTAGTCTTTGAGAAACCTCTTTTAGGTATATCCTTATGAAGTATTGAGACCTATGAGTATAGCAGAGACCTCTTATAAATCTGCCAAACACTATTCTGCCTAACTTAACTCCCTTATCTACTACTTCACCTCCTGATATTACTAGCTTCTCTAATTGCCCTCTAGAACCTAAGTGTTCCTCGATTACTTTAAGCGACTCATTATAAACTTTAAGTAGTTCAGTACGTCCATCTTCACGAGAAACTACTCTCTTCAACGACCACAGTATTCCTTTCTTCAGGAATCCTTCCTCAAAGTTTGGTAGGACTACCTTCACATACAACTGTCTGAGTAGGTTACACTTCATGACTCGTCTCCTTTCATGTGACTAGGATAGTTCGATCTCTTCCAACGTTCTCTGTACTTTGTCAACGAGTTCGTTAAGGTCGGCGTAAGTGATCAAGCCTACTTCACTGCACAACTCCTCTAGCCTTTGTTCATCTTTGGCACTAACCATCAAGAAGAACTTAGTCCCTGAGTTCTTTAAGTCCATGTACTTCCCTATCATGCTCAAGTACTCAAACTTGACTCTCACATCGTTAGTGAAGTTAAAGAAGAGTGTGATTTCTCCCTTCTCAGCTATCACGTCAAACTTGTGTTTGATACCGCTATAACCTGTTAACGTAGCGTTTCTCTTTACTGAGTACCCATGGTCCTTTAAAACGTCAACAAGGGCGTTGACTCCCTCATTACGCATCCTCTTAGCCCCATTACTCTGAATGTTTTTCTGTGCACACTAAAGACATATATCTCTTTCGGACAGGTTTTGATTATATTTAGTAAAGTACATTATTATACCCTATGTCTACGATGTAGAGTTTCCACTACATTTTGCTTAGACCCTTTAAAAGCCTCGTAATTATCTTTAAGCGCTTTCCGCGAACTCTTGAGAATTTCTCCTTAGCCTCGATCATCACCTCTTCTCTTATTTTGCTTAGGTCTTCAATACTTCTGTTATACCACTCTAGTTTCGCACTCTTCACGAGTTTAGCCATGATTGTGACACTCCTCCCTACATTAGCTACCTCTAACACTGTGCTCTCATCAGATAGGGGCTCTCTTTCTATAGTACAAGCTAGAGACCAAGGAGGCACTATCATTCCCATAAAGTTAAACGTCAAAGCTACGTTGGAGAGTACCTTTACATCACCGCTGTCGTTTCCGGTAGCTATTACTCCGAGGACTTTGCCCTCCAACCAACTCCTACCATCTATGAATATCATATTCTCCAAAGCAGTGAGCCTGTCATGAAGTTCTTTAAAACCCCAGGCACGTTGAACCAGTAAATTGGGGTCGCTATTATCAGCCCGTCGGCCTTTAGTACTTCATCGTACAACTGTTTCATGTCGTCGTCGATTACACAAGGGTATCTACAAGTCTCCTGAATATCGCTGAGACAGCCTAGACACGGCTTTATATCGTAGTCGTAAAGGTTAATGGTCTTAGTACGTGCTCCCTCTAACTCAGCTACCTTAAGGGCTATCCTTAACAGCTTGTAAGTGTTCCCGTAACTCCTCGGAGACCCATTTATGCCCAAGACGTACACAGTGTCCTTCATATCAGTCACCTCAGAGTAATTAGAAGCCTTACTTTAACACCTTAAAATCCATCATAAACATTTCGCTTTGCGTTAAAAAGCTTCCCTAGAGGATAATATTAAACTCCTCAGAAGGATAAGTAAGTTAATGATAGCTCTATGAGTCCAATTCCACCTAAGGGTCTATACTGGGTGAACGAAAGAGTTGCGGGCTCGTCCAAGTTACGCTCTATTGCTGAGATCAAGTGGTTGTCTCTTAATGGCTTCAAATTGGTAATCACTTTAACTGAAGAACCCTTACCAAGGGAGCTATTAAGTAAGATGAGAGATGAGGGGATACATTGGCTGTGGGAACCCATTCCAGACTTTAGTCCCCCGACTTTAGAGCAGGTAAGTAGAATACTTAAGGCAATATTTGAGGTTGAAAGTGAAGGAGCTAAAGTCTTAGTACACTGTGGAGCTGGGTTAGGACGAACTGGTACTGTGTTAGCATGTTACTTAATATTAAAGGAATTCAGTGCTGAACAGGCTATAGACAGGATTAGAAACATTAGACCAGGCGCTATTGAATCAATAAGTCAAATAGCCTTTATCTACAACTACGAGAGGTTAGTAAAGAGACAGAAAGGGCATTAGTCGACCTTAACTTTAAGGAGTGCGTCTAAGGTCACTTCTGCCGCTTTCTTCACATACTCCTTAAGTTCCTCAGCTGTAGCCATTTCTTTAATGGTTTTTCCAACCAACGTATCACTAACAACTAGCAAGGCTCCAGTTTTTATCCCCCTCAATAACCCGATGGTGAATAGAGTAGCGCACTCCATTTCAACAGCTATTATTCCCTTAGATGACCACTCTTTTACAAAGGATTCGTCTTCCGCATAAAAAGCATTACTGCTGAATATTACTCCCAACTTATAGCCCAACCCTAGTTCATTAGCTGATTCAATTATCGCTAATAAGACCTCTGGATGAGGAATCGCTGGGAGATAACCTTCCTTTACATACATTCTCAGCAAAGCGTCGTCTAAGTGAGCTGCGCCATAAGGAATTACTACGTCTCCTATCTTGAGATCTTCGATCATGCCACCAGCTGTTCCTAACCTAACTATCACCTTAGCCCCTAACATTATCAACTCCTCGATTACAATGGCAGCAGATGGCCCTCCTATTCCGTGAGTCGCTACAGTAACTCTAGTACCCTTATAGTATCCAGTATAAGTTAAGAATCCTCTATTCTCGTTCACCAACTTAGCCTCATCTAACATTTGTGCTACTTGTTTTACCCTAGCTGGGTCCCCAGCTATTATGACTCTCTCAGCAATTTCCTCAGGTTTAGCTAAGATATGCAAAGGTATTTGTCTTTCTTCGGTCATAGTCTCACTACTTGAAAATATTTTGTTTCATTGATATTTTGTTATTTCTCAAAGCGATTTCAGGTCTAAGTTCTTTATGACTATGAGTACTAATTGTAGATCTAAATAGAGAAGGTGTTGTACAGAATAAGAACGTACCATATGTTTTTATGTATGTGTATCTAAACTACATGAGGTGAGAAGTGTGATTAGTAGAAAAAGCATATTGGCGTTTATAGTAATTGCTTTGACAATACCTATATGTTATTATATAATAGTTCAAAGGAGCGAGTTAGCAGCTAAGACTAATATTGTTCAAGTCGTTTACGCTGGTGTAGAGTTACCTAAAGTGGAAACTCCGACTTTAGAAACTACTCAAAAGGAAACTGAAGGAGAATTAGCAGGATTATCTGGAGGACTCTTAGGAACTGAAGGGAGTCTAAGTGAAAACGCCACATTAGTCAGAGTTACTGGTAGTGCGTCTATTGAAATAGCGCCAGACTTATTAATTCTGAGGATATCAGTCTCAGCTACGGGGAAGACAGCTGGAGAAGCTGTTAAGAACGCCTCTGAAATAGTTGGCAAGGTTATTGATAAACTAAAGGACCTAGGAATCAGCGAAGACGAGATCGAGACTGACTACTATCACTTAATGACAGTTTACGATTATGAGGTAAAACCTCCAAAGATAGTTGGTTACAAGGTAGTTCACGTCCTCAAGGTTAAAGTCAAGGATAAAGAGTTAGCAGGGACTATAATAGATGAAGTCAGCAAGTTCAAGATAGAAAGGATAATGGTGTCCTCTTCTCTGTCGACTAAGAGTTACAAAGAGGCCTACCTAAAGGCTCTAGAACAAGCTCTTTCTGACGCTCTCAGTAAAGTAGAGGTAATTGCTAGAACGTTGAATATGGAAGTAGGGAGAATTCGTGAAGTTCATGAGTCTACGAGTTACGGAATAATTCGCTACGCTAAGGCGCCTGAAGTTATGATTGCTGGAACTAGAGCAACAGAGATATATCCGGAGAAGGTAAGCGTCAAGTGTACTGTAACTATGATCGTTGAGCTAGTTAAAAGTTAAAGGACTATTTTGTTGAGTTATCTTGAAATTAAAAATAAGCGAATTACTCTCTTTTTGTTTTCATTTTCAAAACTATCTCTGCTAACTTCTCTGGAGACTTGCCTTCTTCAACTCCTCTCCAAAAGCCCTCATACGCTCTTTTATACTCTTCCTCATCGATCTTAAGGCTTGCTAGCTCAGGATAACGGGAAAGTTCACTCACTTGTTCTTCAAAACTTTCAACTATCACCATTTTTAAGTCGAGCTCATCTTTAAGCTCTGAGGATAGCCTTCTTTCAATAAACCTTGCCATTACTTCATAGACGAGACACTTATCTCGAACACTAAGGTCTAACTCTTGAATCACGTTCTCGACTACTACATGGGAAATCTCATGTACCAGAACATGAAGTATACTCCTAACAAAGGGTAAGCAAATGTCTATTACTCTATTTGCATCAGGTATATGCTTAAAGTAAACTTGAATCCTTTCAAACACAAATGGAACGGCCTTATTAACCTCCTCCTTAACTAATCCAAGGGCGTTATCTAATTCACTCCTTACTTGATTTACAGTATCCTCAAAAGACTTTTCTTCTTTATCACTTGAGGGAATTTTCATAATTTCAGTCCCTCTCTGAAACTAACTCTTTTAATCGTTCCTCAATTTCCTCCTCAGTTATAGACTCTAGCCAAGAAGCCATTCCTGACATCATTATCAGAGCTATCTCACCCTTCATAGTCAATTCATACACACCGCGCTTTCTAGTCGTTATGTAATTAGCTCGTAAGAGTTCTCTCAAGTGGTGATAGAGTTCCCCTCCTTTAAGTCCAGTTTTCTCTGAGATCCCTGAAGCGTTCTTGACTCCACTGAGTATAGCATTTAATATGGCTACTCTCTGTTCATTGGATAGAGGAGATACTAGTCTAGCAACTCTCTTGGGATTTAATTTAAGTACGTGTTCTAAGTCAAAACTATGATTCCACGAATCAGCTACAACTCCTTTTCTCTTAATAACTCCAGCGTAAACAAAGATGGAACCCTCTTCCTTATCCTCTAAAAACTTTCTTAACGCTGCTTCTACTCCTAAGGGATCATGAATAGACTCTGCTTTTTCTATAAGTTCCTTCTTTCTTTTAAGTTCTTCTAGTTCTCTAGCTAGCCTTGCTACTTCCTTCCTCAACTCTTCTATTTCAGCCATGATTTAAATATAAATATACATACTTATATACTTTTGTATTTCGATTAGATTGATTGGAGAGACTAATAGTCATAAAGACTAATAGGAAGTTGCGACATCAGTTCTCGTTAATAGCGGTTATGAAGTCGACTGAAGTGAAAAGAGAGCGTCAAACTTGAATATTGGTAAAGGTAATAGTTAGTATTACTGATACTTTTTATCCCGTCAAACTTTAAATTCCATTATATGCTTCACGTGGTTCTTGTCTTTCACCTTTCTTATTAGCTTCTCATCTGCCGTGTAAAGAATAGTACCTAATTCATATGCTAACGCTACATACGTCGCATCGTATATTGTGATCCCCTTTCTCATAGCGACCTCTATTGCCTTTAGAGCTATATTCCCTGAAAACTCGTAAAGCGTTATTTGGTAATCTTCTAACGCTTCAATCACTTCCTTTAATTCATCCTCTCCAAAGCCTCCTGAGTATTTTAATGCATTGATCACTTCATAGAACAAAAGGTTAGGAGCTACTAAGTCTATCAATCCATTAGCGTAAGTGTCCCTCAACAGCCTAGCCTCTTTAGAGTAACTCTCTTCAACAAACCACTTCACTACAACTGATGCATCTAAGACTATCTTTCCTCTCTCCATCTCCTAATCTCCTCCACACTACTCCACCCTTTAATTCGACGAGATAACTCCTCAGACCTTACAACAGCTCTCCTAATTCTATCTAAGTCCTTTTTACGTCTCCTCGCCTCCTCTCTCGCTATAACCTCTGCAATGGCTCTTCTGACAACCTCACTCCAGTTAATATGTTTGAACTCGTCCATCTTACGTTTCAACTTCTCATCCACTCTAAAGCTTACTACTACACTCAAGATCTCTCCCCTCTATGTAATACATATATGACATATATGTATTACTCTTTACTCATAACTTAGGTAGCATCCCAAACTCTAAGAAACTCTCATAAAAGTCGTCGAGAGATGAGGAGAATGAGCCCTAATATAATTTAGCAAACTAATACCTCTAACGTCTCTAATTATGTTACATCAGCTAATAAGGTGAGAACTAGAAAGTGAGGTAGTAATTTCTTGAAAAGAGATAAAGGCTTATTCTTAGGCTTTTTGTGTTCTCTTCTCTCGGTCTCATTTACCCTCAACTATATCCACGGGGCACAAGTTCATTAGCCTTAATAGGAGTAATCTGTGTCATTACTAACATACTATTTCATGCGTCGGAAAATATCAGACGTTCATTAAAAACACAAGAATTAATAAAAGAGCACGTTTTGATCTATCAAGGAAGTGGGTACGCAGTAGTGAAAGTAATTAGATGGAAGTAGATGGGGGATAGTGAAAATTTGAGACAATCTTGATACTGAGGCGAACGAAGGGATGAGGGGCTAAGAGGATAACTAAAGCTTTAGAGGAGTTAGAACTACCAATGCCACTTAGCAGAGTAAACCATTACCTGTATCACAATAATTCACCTAAGCCTACTAGTCCCTTAACAAAATCGTTGTTTTATAGCGATGCATATAAGTTGCGTCCATTTATTTAATAGTACAAAGATATACCTAAGATTTCATGTATATTCTTTTTCTTTTATTGAAAAAGCGCCGGGGGTGGGATTCGAACCCACGACCGTCCGGTTAACAGCCGGACGTTATAGGGGAGAGTTTTCGTCACCCTCTCTACCGGGCTGAGCTACCCCGGCTCATAACTCCACTCTTCTAGGTCTCAGAACAGAATATAAAGTTTTCCTCAACGTTGAGACCGTCCAGATAAGGTTAGAAGAGCGGAAGTCAACACTTTTAGGGAGTAGTGTCATTGGTAACGAACTAAAGTTAGTAGAACCAGGAGTGAAGAGTGTTTAAACTAAAACGCTCTTATTTCTCTGTTGTATGGCTTGTGTAGAAAGCGTGAAAGTAGTAATGAAAATAGTAATAAAGGTTAAAGAAACATGCGACAGAGAACCAAGAGCGTTGTTAATAATTCATCATATGTTTCTAAAAGGGACTCTCCTCCTTACTGCCCTATTGTTACCCCTATTGTTACTAGAGACTTCTTTTAGAATTCGGCGTTGTAATGGAAATTATGGTTAAGGAAGTGTAGCCTACCATTAGTTGATGGAGGTGATGCTTCATGCTACTTAGCGCTAAGAGCGAATGAATTATGCGACAGAGAACCAAGGGTGAACTAAAATTTAAAACTAAAACTGATGCGGGGGGCGGGATTTGAACCCGCGCAGGCCTTCGCCACGGGAGATCTCATCTAGCCCTAGGACTTAGACTAGATCCTAAGTCCCGCCCCTTTGTCCTGGCTCGGGCACCCCCGCTCTATCTGACTAATGTTCACTCGTAAATTAATATTTTTTCTCAAATTATTAGTAATCGTAATTTCACTGATTACTCGCTCTTTTTGTTCCTTTAAAGAGTCTAAGGACATAAATCGATATCTATCTCTTTTCTCTTACTATTCTGTAAGTTTGATGTCTAACTATAATGACTATTCAGTAAGTAAAGGAGACCAAATTTTTATTCACATTCTTAATATCCTTTCTATTAAGTCCATACAGAAAGATGGACTGGCTATACATAGTTTACTATTTCTTAATAGTAAATTTCTGTCCCTATTTTCTCCCCTCTTGAAGCTCTAAGTATGTTCTCTGGTGGTTTTCCATTTATAAACTTCGTTGGTATTCTTGACCTCTTTAATACTAACAGTGATATAGGATCAATCATTTTGTACAAGCCTGCACTAATCTCTTGAGATCTGAACATCTCCTCTAATTGCGTTATGTGAACTCTGTCTAACTTCCTCGCATGGGGGTCTACTTTAGGGTCACTGGTGTATATTCCATCTACATCACTAGTGATTATTAACAAGTCTGCTCCTGTAATTTCAGCTATGAGCGTTGCCACTGTAGTGGTAGATTGTCCTGGTTGAAAACCACCAACCACTATGATTTTCTTTGTAACAGATGCTAGACTAACAAATTCTTCTATTGATCTAGGAATATGTGGGATTGACTCCTCTCCTAATGCGCCAGCGAGTAACCTGGCGTGGATTCGAGATATTTCTATTCCCACCTCATCACAAAAGCCCTCACTCGTCCTCAACTCTCTGGCAGCACGTATGTACTCTCTTGCAATAAAACCACCACCAGTTACAACATATATTCTGTTCCTCTCCTTTAACTTCTTCAATACTTGCGCCACACGATTCAAGTATTCGTGGTCAACAAGTACGCCCTCCCTAGAGATCAAGTGTCCACTTATCTTAACGACTGCTTTCACTTAAACCCCCAATGTACTAGTGAAGATGCCGATATAAAGTCTACGAGAAGACAGAGCAATACTGCTAATTCGAGAGGTGTGCTATGTAGTTACAAAACACTCTAAAAATGTTGACCTATTAACACTAATAGCAAAAAGAGGAGATATTACAAGGATCCTCTATTTAGGCTTTAAGCTTTTAATTAAGCTCAGCGACACCTATGAGTTAATCTTTAACAAAATGAAAAGTTATATACAATTAATCAAAACTACAAACATGGCAGGGAGGAGAGTTGCTGTTGGATTAACAATTTCTATAATTATGTTGATATTGATAATAGCTAACATACTTGTAACCTACCTCTTAGTATCTCCACTAGCTACAAAGCTTGTAGAAACTGCTGAAAGCGTTGCTGAAGCTGTATGGATAAAACGAGAATGAAATCCTGGATTCTCACTTAACCAGACTTATTAGGCGAAATAGAGAATACTTAAAGGAAGGTGTTCGCTCATATGCTTACTAAGTCATCGAAAGAGTTAAATTGAAGACCTACAGTCCTTTTAGGAGGTGGATTATATGGAATAACGAAGAATACTTCAAGGGGTAGCTTAGAGAGGTTCAGGGTAGCTAAATTAATTGAAGAACTAAAGAGTAAGAGGGGAAGGGGTACAGAACTTATATCCCTCTACATTCCAGCGGGTAGACAGATATCCGATATTATGAGCGTATTGAAGGCCGAGAGGTCGACAGCGACTAACATTAAGGACAGAACTACAAGACACCATGTCCTCGACGCGTTAACTGTCGTTATGCAGAGGCTTAAGTTATTTAGAAAAACCCCTCCTAACGGCTTAGTCATATTCGCTGGCTACGTCGATACAGGGATTCCAGGCAGGGAAGAGATGGAAGTTCACATAATAGAACCTCCTGAGAAGTTAAACACTTACCTTTACAGGTGTGATTCTAGATTTCACACAGAGATAATTGAGGAGATGTTAGCTGCTAAGGACACTTATGCGTTGATAGTCATTGATAGGAGTGAGGCGGCAATAGCGATACTCAAGGGTAGGAGCTTAGAAATCGTGGATGAGTTGACTTCAGGAGTTCCTGGGAAACACAGGGCTGGAGGTCAGTCGGCTAGGAGGTTTGAGAGGATAATAGAACAATTAGCTCACGAGTTCTACAAGAGAGTTGGAGAGCATGCTAACAGAATACTTCTCGAAATCGACGATTTAAGGGGGATAATTGTAGGCGGTCCTGGTCCAACTAAAGAGGAGTTCGTTAAGGGCGACTACTTACACTATATGTTAAAGGACAAGGTAATTGCAGTTGTTGATGTAGGGTATAGCGGTGAGGCTGGGATCTACGAGTTAGTCAGGAGGAGTTCTGAAATATTAAAGGAGGTAGAATTCTTCAGGGAAAAGAAGGCAGTGCAAGAGTTCTTAAAACATGTAGCTCGAGACACTGGATTAGCTACGTATGGAGTGAGAGAAGTCGAGGACGCATTGATTAAGGGAGCAGTGGACACCCTCTTGATATCGGAGAAGTTAGAGGGCAAGAAGGTTACTGTTAAGTGTAGGAGTTGTGGTCATCAGTTTGACAAACATGTACTTGGTAAGCATGATAAGGTCGAAGTAAAGTGTCCGAGATGCAAGTCAGACGATACAGAGGTCGTGTGGGAGAAGGACTTAATGGAGTACTTAATCAGCCTAGCCGAAAGTGCAGGGAGTAAGGTTGAGATCATATCGACTGGAACTGAGGAAGGAGAAGAACTTAGAAGGTCGTTTGGTGGCATAGCTGCCATACTCAGGTTTAGGCTATAAGATGAGGGTTAAGAGGAAAGCCCTTGAGAGACTTTTAGAAGGAGTTCCTTCTTTCCCTAGACCTAAGCTAAAGTACGAACAGTACGTTATACCTTCATGGCTCGCAACCGACTTGCTATGGATAGCGGAGACTGCTTACGGAGACATTTGTGGAATGAGAGTTTTAGACCTAGGGACAGGAACTGGAAGGCTAGCTTTAGGGGCTGCTCTAATGGGGGCGGATTATGTAATCGGAGTAGACGTAGACATAGATGCGATAAAGTTGGCTAAAGCATACGTATCACGGAACTTCCCTCAGTTAACGAACTTAGACTTCATTTGCATTGATGTAAACGATTTTAGTCCAAGGAGTGAGTGGCGCTTCGACACGGCAGTCCAAAACCCTCCGTTTGGTGTCCACAAGAAGGGCTATGATGTCATGTTCTTGAGAAATGCGCTTAGGTTAGCAAGGGTAACTTATTCAATACATAAGTCGAGGACTAGAGACTTCATCCTAAGCTTCTTGAATCGACATTATAGGTGTAAGGTAACTGTGATATTTGAGACTAAAATCCCGATACCCCCTATATACGAGTTTCATGAGAAGAGAGTCCACTTAGTGGACGTCGACGTCATTAGAGTAGAACTCCTAGACTAACTGGGTAAAGCCACGAAGTTGACTTAGAGTTGTTCTTGGATAATATAATATAAGTATCTAGCGGTAAAGTCGATGATCAGGTGTTTATCTTGAATAGGAATACCTCCATGTTAGAGTATTTAAGAGATATTGAGTCTAAGATATTGCCAACTCTCTCCTTTAAGGCTAATACTGTAGAAGAGTGGAAGGAGTGGCGTAAAGCGTTAAAGGAAGAGCTCATCGAGCTACTAGGAGGATTCCCAGAAAGGAAGTGTCCGCTCAATCCTGAAGTCCTCGAAGTCGTGGAGTTTGACGATTACGTGATGGAGAAGGTAATATACGACACAGAACCAAACTTTAGTGTTCCAGCTTACGTCTTAATCCCAAAGAATAAGAGGGGGAAACTTAAGGCAGTATTTTGCTTACACGGCCATGGAAGGGGTAAAGTAGATGTAGTTGGCTTAGCTAAAGATGAAATAGAAAGACAAAGGTATATTCTTCCATTAAATTATGACTATGGTTTACAGTTAGTAAAAAGAGGCTTCTTTGTGTTAGCCCCCGATGGGAGGTGTTTCGGAGAGCTGAGTAAAGATGGAGTTACCTGCGACTGGGGTTTCAAGTCGTCTTTATTGCTTGGCAAAACTCTTGTAGGGCTTAGAGTTTGGGATGCAATTCGTTCAATAGATTACTTACAGTCAAGACCTGAAGTAGATCCAGGTAAGATCGCTTGTCTCGGATTATCTTGGGGAGGAACTTGGACTGCTTACACCTCTGCACTGGATGAGAGAGTGAAAGTCGCTGTGATTAGCGGTTACTTCAGCACGTTCAGAGACATGTTAATTGAAAGGTCTTGTTGTCCGTGTCAGTACATCCCCAGAATATTGAAGTACGCCGACTTTCCAGACATAGTGGCTCTGATAGCTCCTAGACCTCTACTCATAGAGTATGGAAGGAGAGATCCGCTTTACACTTATAGTTTCGTAGTTAAGGCTTATGAGAAGTTAAAGAGGGTGTACAAATTGCTGGGAGTAGAAGATAGACTTGACATAGACATATTTGATGGCGCGCACATGTTTTGTGGCAGAAAAGCGCTCCCATGGTTAGAAAAATGGCTTTAATTACTCAAAACAGTCAAATACTTTTAATTTTTCCACAACATTCTATTGAGAAAGAAGACCCACGTCCTTCGTTATTCTCACTCAGTTGAAAGTCTAAAAGCGCTACTTTGACCTGAACATCTTGCTAACTGACAATATACTCTTTAAAATAGTCGGTGGATAGTCTCCAAGTCCTATCACCTTGACTTTTGACTTAGGCCAAATTATATCAGCCTCTCTAGATATCTCGTAGAGCACTTCTATTACAGGCTTGTCTGAATTAGCGCTTGCTGAAATCTCGATTTCGTCATTAGGGAATAAGACCTTAGAGACAGCCACCTCATTACCGTCAACGTTGACCTTCACCACTCTCATAGGTTCCATTGAGGTGTTAACTAGCTTAAACGACGCTACATTGTTTTCGAACTTCAAGTCCTTCACTATGATGTGCTCACCTTCCTTAAAGCGCCAACCGTGTAGCGTCATTTGAGGCTTGGGAAATCCCTCCTCTAACTCTGTTCCCCTGAACTTAGCAAGCATTTTTATCCTGTAATCAACGTCGTAAACGACTATGTAGTTATTCGAATATTCGCGTAAGACTCCTTGATAGAGCTTAACTTCACCATCTATGTCTTGAACTTGTACAGTTATTAACCTTCCAACGCTGTTCTCTAACAAAGCGTCGTAGATCGCTCCAACTCCGCTAATAACTTTCTTCTCTAACGTCTCTACACCAGTTCTGATCTCGGGAGCTAAAGTCGCCATGAAGGCTCCAGTAGTCCTAGTAACGGCAGCACTTATCTTGTCCTTAACGTAAGCTAAGCTATTATAGACCTTCCTCTTCGCTCTACTGAAGAAACCTGGGTGATACAACCTCCTCAACTCTCTCCACCTCTCCCTAAGCTCTTCCTCGTCTAACGTATGCTTGAAGATCAAGAGGGCACTAAGTTTCCCAAGCTCTTGTGAAAAGACTTTACGAGACACTAGAGATGGAGGAGTCCAAGGGTTATTCTTCACATCCTCAAGTTTAAAGTCCTTTGGCACAATGCCCCTTTTCTTGAAGTCCTCTAATAATTCCTTGGCTTCTTCAAGGAATTTTCTATCCTTTGTTTCATTATAGTTCTCTACGAGGAAAGCAAGTAAAGATACTGGGTTCTCTATTCCTTCTGGGGGAAATAGTACTTCAAAACCTCCTCCACTTCTAGGAGGGACTCTTATTCTCCCATAGAAAGCTTCATTTCCAAAGAATACAAAGGCATACTTCCCTTCGAATATCTTTATAGCCCTATCACGTGAGAAAAGCTCTGCAATACCATAAATTATGGATAGTACGACACCTATGACAGCTAGGTAGAGCACGGTTTCAATTAACGAACTTAACTCAGATGGTATTATCTCGCTCATCACACTATTTCACTTGATCTCTAAATATATCATTTCTCCTCTGTAAGTTTAAGTCTTGATAGTTAAGCTATGATAGGAATTTCTAACTATAAGCATGCTTATATAGAGCTAATGAAGTATCTCAGTATAGAGGATGAAGGTTTCTGGTACTGAATAATGATGTGAGCTTGATCGACTGATAAATGTTCAGAAAATCTTAGTAACTTAGTACTTTTTACCGAAGAACATCTTACCGATGTAGTCGATGGGTAGAAAGTTGCTTCCGACTACCTTCCCTAGCGTTGAAACCTCTTTTTCCTCTTCTACTTCCTCACAAGCGTCTCTGTCAAAGCCTAGCTCTAATAATAACGCCCTGCTTTCGAGAGACATCATAACCTTCTTAACTGCTCTTTCCCACAAGAGTTCTTTCACGTGTTCCATCCTCTTCTTCAGTTCTCTGTTAATAAACACAGCTGGGATCGTTCTTTTTTCGAAGGTCACTCTGTCTACTAGGGTGAAGGTCTCCTTTGTTAATTCTCTTTGTCCCATTTCAATTCTCAGCGGAACTCCCTTTTGTTCCCAATAGTAAAACTTCCAACCAGGAGTTCTTTGAGTATCTTCGTCTATGAGTACTCTAAACTGATTGCTAATGGACTTAGATACTACCTCTTTAACCTTAGTCGTTAACTCGGGCTCAGGGGGTATGACTATTACGACTACTTGAATGGGAGCTACGTCGGGGTGAAGTGCTAGGCCTCTACTGTCCCCGTGGAGCCAGACAAGGGCTGCGATCATTCTGTCTATTCCTATTCCATAACACAATTGCCAAGCATATCTAACTACTCCCTCTTCGTCTTGAAACCTTATTTTAAATGCTTTAGCGAACTTTTGACCTAAGTTTATCACTGAAGCTAGTTCTAGAACTTTCCCGTCTGGGAGCACTGTTATGAAGTCGTAGTTTTCAATAGCTCCCGGGAACAAGTCCCATGGAGGCGACTTGACTATTATATAGGGTATCTTAAAATAATTGTAAACTCTTTCATATAACTTGACAGCTTCTTCGAATACCTTCTTAGCCTCCTCCTCACTCTTACAGAACACGTGAGCTTCGTTAAACAAAGTCACTTCCCTTAGCCTGAGTAAGGGAGCTGTAGCTCTAGTCTCTATTCTGTAGACGTTTACTGTTTGATACACTTTCAAAGGTAATTGTCTGTGACTAGTAATCAATTGCGAAAATACGTGGTATATCGGGACTTCACTTGTAGGTCTCAGTACTAACGGCTCATCTAGTTCTTCTCCTGAAAGCTTCTTAGAAGCTAATAACGCTTCAGGCAAAAATCCCTCAAAGAAGTCGACCTCTCTCTTGAACAAGCTCAACGGGATGAGGGAGGGGAACATTATTGGCTCATGCCCGCTCTCCTCGAGATACTTATGAACTACGTATTCGATGTTCCTCGCGATCTTCGCTCCGTAGGGGAGGTATGGATACACTCCCTTGACTGGGTATCCTATGTGCACTATTCCTGTCTCTACTATGATCTTCTCAAACCACTCCTTGTCGACGTTGACATCGACCTTAGCGTACTCCTCCTTGGCAATAATCTCACCAGAGTCTTTTTAGAGCGTATGGCAATATATAGTTTCCTTAAAGGTCAACGACAGAGCTCATTTCACGAAAGTTAGAGTTTTCGGTAGAGAAATTTCGAGATTAGTGTGCTAACTAATTACGTCAAATAACTCATCAAGCGACTTTATGACAGCGTCAGGCTTGACCTCGACTCTCCCGAGCATCTCATCGACATTCACATCTCCTCTCACTATCCAAATAACTTTCATTCCAAACTTCTTAGCCCCCAATACATCTGCGTTAAGGGAGTCTCCGACCATTAAGGTCTCTCCAGAACACACTTTCAGAAATTCAAGGGTCTTCGCAAATATTAAAGGGTGAGGCTTCCTCCTTGTGACTCTATAGGAAGCCACTAGTACGTCAAAGTAATTCCTTAAGTTCAAGTTTGCGACTACGTAGTCAAAACCTACGTTTGTGTTCGAGACTATTGCTGTCTTGTAGTTACACTCCTTAATATGCTTTAAGACGGACTCCACTTCTGGGAAGAACTTAACTTTACTAGCCCTTACTATGTAATAAGCCTCTATACAGCCTTTAACTAATGGAAGAGTTGGGGTTATTCCCAATCTCTTCAAAGCTGTCCAATACGCATAGAGCATATCTAAGTCGAGATACTCGTCGACTAAATTCCTCCTCAATTCTTCACGGACCTCTAGTAGGATTCGAGCGAACTCATCTCCAGTCACGTCGTGGCCCATGATGTTTAAGTATTTAGCCACATTTTGGTAGGCTCTTCCAACAAGCTCCTCTCCACTATCATCGTATACCAACGTGCCTCCTAAGTCAAAGAGAATTGCTTTAATCAAGCTATTCACCCTACTAATATTCCTTAACGCTCTTGTCTCTAATTTACATGATGTACGTTTGCTCGTTGATGATCGTTGTTCGAAAAGTGTAATTGAGGCTAGGAGTGTCGTCACCTTCCTCATAACTATGACGATTCATGAGAACAGTAAAAACAGAACCACACAACAGAGAGACAAGAGCGTATAAAAATATTTATAAAGAGTACACTATGGAGAGCTATCGGTTACAAAATGTTATTCTTAGCGAAGACCAAAAGGTAGTAAGCTTATTAATTCTTGACAGGAAATAGTATCAGCGCTCGTTTGTCATGTATGGGGAATAGGAGATGCGCGCTCTTCAACGGTTAGTGATAATGGTCTTAGTGCTAGCTATGTTTCCTTACTCATAATTTATTGTTCTTTAGTGAACTTGCTAAATTTCATAGCGAGAAGTCTCTCATATTACCCTATTACGCGTTCACTACTAAGGAACTTAGGGTCAATGAGTATGAAGCGGTATGGAGAAACAATGGTGAACTAAATATTCGTTTAAACGTAATTCCAAAAGTCGGGAATTGGGAACTTTACTCTACAACTATCAAGCTAATATTAGAGGGGGATGAAGAATTCTCAACTGACGATATAATTAGTTTGTTAAGGTCTTGCAAGTCTATGTTTTATTCGAGTAAAGAGATTATTATGAGTTTTGCATTGCCTAAGTCTAAGGAAGTTGAATTAAAGTTTGAGAAACGTTATCAGACATTAAAGTTGATAGTGCAAGTCACTTATGTCGTAAAGAGAACTTTCATAGGCAAAGTTCAACAAGTAATAGATGATATGCTAGCTATAAAAGTTGTAGTGCCTTCATTCTCCTCTCCTTTTAAACGACCTGTTCATGTTAAAGTAGACTTTAGTCAGTATGGGTGTGACACCTTACTAACCTGGTTCCTAAGGAACTTAACGACGAATTAACGAGCATATGCTTCTCCTTTTCCATTCAAATTTCTTCCTTTCAAAGCGTAGGCTAAATGGAGAGATAGTAGCCGTTCTCAAAGCTACAATGTTAAGGGATTTTATTCATTTATACTTATATCACTGATACTGTGAGAAGATGCAAATTACACCTCTCAAAAGGTTACTTAGAGTAGGTTTCAAGTACTCTGGCGATCAACTCAACGCTTTATCTTTTCCCATAGGAGGCATTGGGACTGGGACCATTTCCATAAATGGACACGGAGAGCTCGTCGAGTGGCAAATATTTAACAACGTGGATAGCAGAGCTCAAATACCTCATAGCTTTTTTTGCCGTGAGAGTAGAAACAGGAGATAAGAAAGTTACTAAGATCCTTCAGAAGCGCAGGGAGAGCGTTTCATAATTCTACATGCTTCACTCTAGAGTCAGCTTGGGGGCTGTACACTAAAGCACTAGCACTGCAACTCTAGCCCCCAAGCCTCATCACATCCTCACAGCTCAAC
>Ga0180302_10000141_pt1 | contig 28679 bp, 31 predicted proteins | sample GuaBasSediGuay17_FD_121794 | JGI IMG/M metagenome (GOLD analysis project Ga0180302, IMG submission 121794) | Subseafloor sediment microbial communities from Guaymas Basin, Gulf of California, Mexico - Guay17, Core 4571-4, 12-15 cm | ecosystem: Environmental > Aquatic > Marine > Hydrothermal... | reverse complement strand
CTCAGCTTTTCAGCCCAATAATTCTTCGTAGTTTCTCGGACGCACACGTGCTATTTAGCTCCTAATAGATTAACTATAGCTATAAGCTAAGAATGTTTAATGAGGCTCAACAATATAGGAAGTACATTTAGCAAGCTTTATTAAAAAGTTACTACTTCTAAGAGTAGAAGTAACTTCTAGAGGTAGAAGTATGTTATTTGACGAGAGACCTAAGGAAAGGCTAAGAGATTTCTATGACCGAGAGGAAGAACTAAAATTACTACATGAACTCGTAGAGAGTTGTAAACCTTTAATATTAGTCCTTGGATTGCGAAGAACTGGCAAAACTTCCTTAGTAAAGGTAGCCTTAAATGAAGCTAATATTCCTTACATATTAATTGATTGCAGAGTGTTTGAGGAGAGAATAGCGATAACGTCAAGAGACTTCATAAGGGCATTCGAGAGATCGTTGAACTCTTTAACTAAAAAGAGAAACAAAATAGTGAACTATCTTAGGGTAGTTAAGGGTGTGAGTATCGCAGGTTTAAGAGTAGAATTTCGCTGGAATAGTAAGGAGAGAGTATCCTTAATAGAGGTATTAGAGACGCTAAATCAATACGGTGAAGATGATGGTAGATGCGTTGTAATAGCTCTTGATGAAGCGCAAGAACTGTCTAAATTGAGAGGAATTAATGTACTCTCAATACTCGGTTATGCCTATGATAACCTAAAGAGAATATCCTTCATATTGACTGGCTCAAAAGTAGGATTACTATATAGGTTCATGCGAGTAGACGATCCCACATCACCCATTTACGGAAGAGTGAGATATGAAGTGTTTTTGAAGAATTTCAGTAAAGAAAAGTCTCTTGATTTTTTAAAAAGAGGATTTGAACAAGCTGGAATGAAGGTAGAAAATGAAGTCTTAGAGGAGGCAGTAGATAGACTAGGTGGAGTAGTAGGGTGGTTAACATACTTCGGAGCCTTAAGTTTAAGGTATGGAGCTTCAAGTGAGACCATTGAGAGAACATTAGAGGAGGGTAGTAAGCTTGCATTACAAGAACTTAAAAACTTTCTGAGACTAAGACCTATAGCTGAAGCTAGGTATAAGCTAATCTTAAAGAGGATAGCTCAAGAGGAGTGCTCTTGGAGAGACATAAAGAGCTATATTGAAATGAAATTAGGCATAATAAGTGATTCTAATTTAGCACTATTACTAAAACAACTCTTAGATGTAGGCTTTATTGAGAAAAGAGGAAGAATTTACTCAATAACTGACCCTATTCTAAGATACGCTGTGAATAGGTACCTTTAAGTACTATAGTTGGTACTCACCATGCCTTCTAGTTCAATAAGTCTGTAAGTTCCCTCATTACTTATGAGTCAAGAGAGGAATAAATCGATATTTTAGCTATAATTTTAATGCATTACTCTTGAAAAGATACGCAATGAACATGTCTATGTTAGAATACGAGCTTTTATCATAGCTTTGTTTAAACATTTTGTAAAGAGATGGGACAAGTAAAAATCCCTCTCTAAAAAGACTTAAATTAATAGCTTCAATGTCCTCCTTAGAAACGAACCCTAATCTCTCTAATATGACATGACTTAAGGCAAGGACTAAGTTCTCTTCGAAGAACCTACGAGGATTAATGTAAGACCTCCCAAACTTTGCTCGATACATTCTTTCAAACCTAGGATTATGTGTCAGCCACTTTTCAAAGAGACATTTAAGTTCTGGATTTTTCCAGAGAGGGGGGTTGTTAATGACATAGTGTAGGAGTTCATGAGCTGACATATGGACTAGTTGAAGTACAGCTTTTCCTCTTAATAGTGAAGATTTGTGAATTATTGCTAATGTATCTCCTTTTTCTATAACACCGTAACCCCTATATTTGGGAACTAGGGGAGAAGGACATGCCTTGATTAGATTAACGGGAGATTTCTTTCCAGTAAAATCTTCTAATATCCCTACTATGTCAATTTCAGCTTTTTCTAGCTCATCTCTTACACTCTCACACTCCTCTTTAAGCTTTGGAAATATGCTCTCATTCCACTCTCCTTCGTAGAACTTAAAGAAATATATAGGTAGAACCTTTCTCAAAAGTTGTAGAGTGTAATACATTTCCCTAATCAATAACTCTACTTTCTTAGAATCGCCAACCTCTTCTATTGCTCCTTTCAAAAACTCTTCCTCGCTAATATCATCATGACCCAAAGCTCTTTTTATAGAACTAATAAGTGCTCCTGCAATTAGGGAATCTATCCATTTTAGCATAGCCTGGAAATTGTCCTCACACCTTGAGAATAAATTCATAAGCATAGACTCAGTCCATACACTAAAAATTCTCTGTAGATGTGCTACAGTGTTAGCTAGTCTTTCCCTAGACCTCCTATAAAAGTCAAGGTTGCTTTTCACATATCGAACGTCCTTTCCACTAGTCACTAACATAGCTAGCACAATGTTATATCGAAAAGAAGGTACAGCTGTATATCTCGATGGCAAGGAAATACCCAAAGTAGGAAGTATCAATAATTTTATTTTAGCTTTTCGAAATGCACTGATAATGACAAGCTTTCAATGCTTAAAATGTTCCGATAGACTAATAGATATAATTCTTATAGCTGTTTACAAGCTCTCATAACTACATCATAACTCTTTGGAGCTTGTGGAAATCTTCTGTAAAGCTCTTGTAGTCTTCTCAATACCTCTTTATGAATCCTGTACTTTGGAACTCCTAACTCCATTAATGGCTCTACTATGTTAGCTAAGTACTCTTTAGCTCTCTTGATGTCCTTTTTAGTTAAGTCTCTAAAAGTCTCCTTCTTAGAAAGCCAAAGTGCGATGTAATGAATTAATGTTGGTCGATAGTAGAGTCTCCCCTCTTCTTTGAGCTTAGCCATCTTTGACTTGACTCTCATCCTAACTTCCTGTAGGTATGCTTCAGATTGTGCAGCATATAACTTAATCATCATGTCATTAGCTAACTTCACTATGGACAATATTATGTCCCTCAATGCCTTAGCCATCACTTTCATGTAAGGGTTCTCCTCTCCCATGTTAGCGAACACTTTCTCAACGCTTTCATAAAATTCATCAAGGGTAGGTAAAGGAGTGTTTATGAAAATTACCCTAATCCCCTGAGACGCTAACTCGGCTAATCTCTCAATAGTGTACTCATATTTCCTACTGAACCTCATTATGTCAGTCATGACTATGACGTTAATCTTATTAGCCTTAGCGAATTCCATCACCATTCTGAACATAGGACGACTTAGAGGGTCCTCTTCACCTGTGTATCGCTCTGGTGGAAAGAAAATGATCTCGTATCCGCTCTCCTTAGCCCACCTCTCAATGACGTAGCGTTGGTTCTCAGGATTCTCGTCGGGTTGTGAAATCCTTATGTAACCTATAGCTTTGTTGATGCTCATTTTAACTCCCTACGTCCTCTGACCTCTTAATATTGATAGCTCGCTAACTCTACCAGCGGTATTTCTTAAGCTTGATACGTATTTATCGATGACTCTTAATGATCTCAGCGTCGTAGTGTCCCTCTATCCCCCTTGAGTAAAAGACCCTTTCACTTAAAAGTTTCAGTAAAAGATCTTTCCCGAAGATATTGGAGTGGGAGAACCTTTAACATCGCTAAAGGGGTCCCTTCGGCTCACTCAAATGACTGAAATCCGCTAATCTCTCTTCTATCGGAGGACGCCACCCTTATAACGTAGTTGGCAAATAGGGATATAGAAACAAACAACTAGGCGGTATGCTTTTGCTCACTTCAGGAGAGCTACTCACCTTAATAAGTTCCATAGTCACTGTTGTAGCATCAATAGGTAGCCTAGCTTACTGGCTAGGAAGAAAATTCGCTAAGATCGACGAAAAGTTTAAGGGTATCGATAAAAGATTTGAAATAATCGACTGTAGGTTTGAAATGATTGATAAAAGATTTGAACAAATAGATGAAAGGTTTAAACAAATTGATAGAAGATTCGAACAGATCGATAAGAGATTCGAAGAGATAAATAAGAGGTTTAAGGGAATTGACAAAAGGTTTGAGGAAGTTAGTGGCAAATTCAAGGAAATGGATGGAAGATTTACATCTATGGAAGCTAAAATGACTAAAGAGATAAGAAAACTAGGGATCCTATTTATAACCTATCAAGACTTCCTAGTAGATTTTTTATCATTAGAAGGAGTGATCAAATCAGATAGAGCTGACTTTTTAAAAGCTGAGGCTAGGAGATTATTTAAGCTAGGTTACACTTCATTGACGAAGGAGGAGTGGAAGAGATTAGCTGAACTTCTAGATAAAGATAAATACACTCCAGAGGAGGCTGAAGAGTTGTTAGAGTTAGCTAAGAAGGCTAGAGACAAGTACTGGGATAGAGAGGAAGCTTGGAGACTTTACATATTCGCACGAATAGTCTACGTTGAAACACATTATAAAAAGTCTAAGGATTAATCTTAATTCACGTAAGGTCTCTGAGGAGTGAAACATGTAACTTACATGTCTTACAAGAATTCACCATTAAGTAGATGAAGCTAGCAAGGACATTAACTCTTCCTCACTTTCTGGATCTAACTTCCCTCTTAACCTTAAGTCAGTTAAGGCCGCTGCGACTCTTTCAGCTGCCTCTTCTATGTGGGAAAATACTCTGGGATCAATGTTTCTAGCCCTATCTCCTAGCTTGAGAAGTAATTTGTATGCTTCAAGTAGCTCTTTAATGAGCCCCATATGATGTCCCTCTTCATATTAAGTTATGCAAACGTATAAGGCTTTCACTTAACTGAAAACATTTAACAGTTTTAAAAGGTTCCATGATATATCATCAAATTAAGTCTATGATGATCAAGTTTTAAGTATAGCATTTACAATGCTGTGTTCGGCCCGCCACCCGACCTAAGTTCAGAATCACTTAACTTAGTGATCTGAAGCTTATCCCTTATGATTAGCTTCCCATCAGGCCTTAAAACTCTGAAGGATTCGTGTAGAGCTCTTGAATAACCTAGTATTTGAGAGAAACCGTAATTGTTTGTAACAACATCAAAGCAATTTGATCTGAAGGGCATTGTTCTCGCGTCAGCAACCATAGGTAATGCTCTGTTTAAGAGGTCGTAATGTCTAAGGGTCCCCTCAACTCTCTTTACACAATGAAAGTCTATATCAAAACTAAAGAGCTGGTCAAAATCTCTGTATCCTTCTAACAAGCGACCTAAGAAGAACCCTCCTCCAGAACACATATCTAGTATTTTCTTAGGAGTTAAGCTTATCGTGACTTTAATCATTTTAATAAAGTCCCCCTTTCCTTCGGTTTGCTCTCTTATTCGTCTGATGTGTCTTTCAATAGCCTTCCTTGTAATCCGCCTACCCCCTTCACTAAGTAGCTTCTTGTCAACGGGCTCTTCAAAGTGAAGCTCTGGTGGTTTACACTCTCCTCTAAGAAGCTTAAAGTATAGTTCTCTTATCTTATCGATTCCATACTCTCTAACTATTTCTTCGTATGATGCCCTGACGTAGCCGAATAACGCCTCAATGAAGGGATGAGTCCAATCTGCATATTGACCTGGTAAGAGGAGAACGGGGATCCTTGCATAGATCTTAAACTGTGTACCACAAGATGTACATTCGAGCACTCCTCTTTGTATTAGCCCTCCACGTCGCCTTATTTTTCTGAAGAGAAGACTTCCTTTACATTTAGGACAAACTACTATAGACTCTTCAATAACTCGTTCAAGGAAATGTTTTTCAATAACTTTCCTGATCATGAAGTCACCTTTACTATATCAAAGAAGATAAGATAAATAGTTTTTTGAAAAATTATAAATAGGTAAAAGGGTATTATATTACCGAAGAAGCTTTTTCATGAACCTAACTTCTCATTCACGATTACACAACTATTAGGCTTGTTTCCTAAAGATAGCTATTAAAATTCTTGATGGTCCATATCCATGTCTAGACGCAACATACTTTATTCTATCCACTAGGCCTTCGATTTCTCTCTTTCTCTCAGTATCATTTACCTCTGATAATAAATTCAAAGTCTCCTTGCCCCACATATTAAGAAACTCCTCAGGCTTCAAGGCTTTGCCTCTAACTCTTAACTTACTCGATAACTTAAACCCTTTCGTACTCACCTTCTCTATCAACTCTCTTTCTTTCCTCAATCCCCAAGTTTTAATCCCTTTAGCATATAGAAGAGCTCTATGATATGTCTCTTCAGTAAGTAGCGTTAACTCCTCGCTAGGTGAACTAGGCTTAAACGCTATCTTATCTACGACTATGAATTCGCCTTCTTCCTTTAACACTCTCAACACTTCACGTAATGTAGGATCTACCAACTCTTCACTTAACTCGTGGAACATAAGTGTTGTAATGACTGTGTCTACAGACCGACTTCTTAAGGGTAAGGCTGATGCGCTACTACAGATGAGTGAAGCCATTTCACTAGAAATTAACTTTAACGCTTTCTTGAGTCTCACGATGTCTACGTCTAACCCAATAACGTGAGTGAGTCTTGGGCTAGCTCTCTTCAACAACTCGATGTTCCTTCCAGTTCCACAACCTATGTCCAACACTACTCCCTTAAGTTCCCTGAAGATAGCCCTCAGCGCTTGTTCTAAAGGAGTCACTTGGTACCACCAACAATTGTCAGCTAAGATATTTTAGCTATTCTACGAGTTTTAGTGTTATGGTGTTGAAGCGTTGTTTTCTTTCAGCAACAAAAACCTACCGAAGTCTTAACTGAAGCATTTTTCTACTAGACTATACGGAAAACTTTCCACAGATAGCTTCATAAATATCAATACCATCTCCGTAGACGTAAGCTAAGTAGGTGATACTGGAGGAGTGAAAATGGAGTTTGACGACATCGTCGAGTACTACTCAAAACCCATTGTGCGAAAGGAAATAGCGGAGTACTCGAAGAGTAGATGGGTCGCTCTACATACTTCATCAGGTCTCTTCCTCCGTTACTGGGGTAAAGCAGGACCTCCACTACGCATTTTCAACGAGCGAGATGTGAATAGGTTGTTAGAGAGGTTTAAGTGGTTGAAGCCAAGGACATTTTATGCCTCAGTTAACGTTTACTTTAGAATTATGAGGAGAGAAGACGTAGAGAGCCCTAATAATATCAAGTATGCCACTCCAATTTGGGATATCGACGGCTCGTTAGAGTGTTGGGACAGCATAGTTGATGTAGCTAGGATAATAGTTGAGAGGCTTGAAAGAGAAGGCGTCTCGAAGTCAGTGTACCTCAAGTGGTCTGGAAGAGGAATACATGTCCAAGTTCACGAGAGGTCTTTCTCAAGAGACGTATTGTCGAAGTACAATCCCTTAGACATAGCGTATTCGGTCGTCGAGTACATAATCAAAGAGAGCTCACATGAGATACTTGAAGTCGTTAAGGGCGTCAAGAGCAAGGGGAGACAGTTAAAAGTCGAGAATCAAATGGACCTCAAAAGAGTGTTTACAACTCCACTGTCGCTTCATAAATCTTTAGATTACGCTGTCGTGTGTTTTAAACCAGATGAAATAGACGATTTCGCCCTTGAGTGGGCTAACCCAGACACTTTGAAACACAATAGTAGTTGGAGAGAATACGTTGAGGGAGAAGCCGACTCGCTCGCCCTTAAAGCTATGGAAGAGATAGGGGGATACTTCAAGAGAGTTGGAGAGATCAGAACAGTGTTAGAGCCCATAAAGCCGAGAGTCGTTAAGAGTCCTAGGAGGAGAGCTAAAGTTGGGAGGTTTCAAGTAATGAGTCTCCTTCAAGCCGCTAGGTACTACATCCTAACTGGAGACCTTGAAAAGGCAAAGTCGTTTGGTCTCAACAGAGCGATATTCTACGCTTGGGCTAAGTATCACGGCAGGTACAGGATACATGAGAGGAGGCTAACTGGTGTAAGGAGAGGCGTTAAAACGGTAACTGAGGAAGGGAGGAAATTAGTTTACATAGGCGATGAGGGAGCGTTTGTGTCTGAACGTGGGTGGTTTAAGATAGGAGATAAAGAACAGTTACCTGAAGACTATGATAGAGAAGTAGTCGATAAAATAAACTCGGTAGTGCCTTATGAGCTAGCATGGGAGAAGGCAATAGAATACCTAAAGAGATTTCCTAAAAGTGTTCTCTTAGATCAGCGAAAGTTCTACGAAGTGTATAAGAGAGTGAGAGATACCTTCTTCGAAGACATTACGGAAGAGTGAGTTCTTTCATCTTAATAGTTAATCTATGCTTCATTCACTGTTCTGAGAGACAGTTGAAGACTCTTACTACGAAGAGGCATATAAACCACTGAATTACACAAAAGAAATTTTACGCTATCTATTACACTATCTGTAGTCGTATGTGAGTGTCTTTGGGTAACGCCTAAGTTAGCTCAAACCGAGAGCCTAATTGCGATTCCTCTTTAATAAGCCCTTCTTTGACAAGGTCCTTGTCAAAATACCGCCTATTCTTTCATAGTGAGTGCTTACCCAAGTCATTTCGTCTCTCACTTTAAGTCTCCAAACTTCAACTAAATCGAGAGGCATTAATGGTCCTAGTCCTGCATGATCTGTTAAAGCCTTAGAACCAACACTAGTGATGATATTTGAGTATATCGAAGTTAGACTATAGTAACCTTTACGTTCTAAGTACTCAGAGACCTCTTTAAAATGACTTGGCACTCGCCAGGTGATCCACGATATATTATATTTCTTGGACAATTCATTGAGCTTTGAAATTACTACATCTAAAATCTTTGCTCTGTTGTACTCACTAGAAATCCAGAAGTCAACAATGTCGTATACTTTGAAGAACTTAGTAGGTCCTAAAATATTATACTTATCGCTATTTGAGAACTCGATTAATGAGAACTTTACATCATACGCTAAACCACAGAGTACGCCTATAAGCTTACCCTTATAGAAAACCACGAGAGTTATCACTTCTTCCTCTAAGTCACAGTTAAGTCCTTCAACTCCATATCGCTCCAGTATGCCGGATATCACTCTCTTGCGTATCTTAACTCTAGTTCCAGTCACTAGATCCTTTAATTTATTTAGTAAAATCTTGAGAAGTTGAGCAGGTTCTATTCCACTGAGCATACGTTCAACTTCTCTTCTCACTAACTCTAGGTTGTCCTCTCTAAGCTCCTCAACGACTATCCCCTCCTCTTCAACGTCAATTCCATGACTCAAGTCATTTAATAAGCTGTCTTTCAAGGCCTTTATAACCTTGACTCCGCTTTCAGTTAGTTTATAGCCTCCTCTCTCGTCATAGCTTATTAAGTTGGCAGCTAGGAGACGCTTTAAGTGATAGTCTAAGACTCCACATTGATGCTCTACGCTTAGATTACAAGCTCTCATGAGTTCAGTGAACGTACACTTACCCTTCCTCTCAACAGCGTTCAGTATCCTCAACCTAATGGGGTGGGAAAGGGCTCCCAATAACACACTTACGTCACTCAACGTACTTCCCCCAGCATTTCTTTTACTTTAATACATAAAAATGTTTTTATCTAGAGAATTTGTTAAAAATTAAAATAGGTTGTCACTCTCAACTAAAGGCGACTCTAACCTAATCACCGACATAGTGTGCTATAGTTATGACTATTAACGTGGTCACTAAGTGTTCAAGAACTACTCTCCATGGGTTAACTCCCTGCTCTCTAGCCATGTAGAAACTGAAAAATCCAAGTAGGAGTAGCCCCAAGTTACACTTACCATTATCGCGACTACGAGTGGGAGTATGAGTATTGGAACAGTGAAAGTCATCGCGAATAGAAACTTAGTTATAAACGTGAAAATAGTAGCTTCCCATACTTCTTTCACGGTGTGACTCCCTTCGGACTCTTCGGAGATGTGAATTCCGAGCGCGTCTGAAAGCGCATCCGCTATCGCTATAGTCAATATCCCCCTATCACTACGAGTTTTGAGTGAGTGCCAGAGTGTAAGCCGACGATTAGGCCGAGAGTAGTTATAACTCCGGAAGCTAGTCCAAAGCTAAATCCAGTCTTAATTAAGTGCCTCATAGCGACTTTTAGAGGAAGGTTCTCACTAACAACGTTAACTATGGAATTCAGGTTAATGACTCTATGTTCCTCTTAGAGATCCAGTAATCTTTGGATGAGTAATAGGAAATGGATAGACTCTTGTATCAATTATACTCCCACTATGTTCATGAGTTTAGAAACTTAAACGTCATAAGGAAACATTTCTAGTGTGACTTTGATGAATGTGTGTTCGACGACATTAAGAGATCGGTAATTTCTCTGTTGATGCATTCCTTATACTTAACATACAGGTTATTCTACACACGACCAAGTGAATTGAGGAAGTAGACAGACGTTGAAGATCACTCTCACCCTTGCACACAATAGCTCTTTAAACTACACTTATCACACATCGACTTATAACAGTAAAGTTTATCGTGAAGGTAAAATACAGTCTGAATCCATCCTGAAAGCCTTTCAAATTTTCTAGTGAAAATCGCTCTTAAACAGTTATGAGAAATAGGGCAATCATCACACGTAAACCTTTTACAATACTCCTTAGAAGGAAGTTTGCTGTACTTAACTAGAGAAAGTCTTCGAACCATTCTAATCAAGTGGATGTCAACTGGAGTTGCACTCACATCGATGCCTGTGAAGAGTAGGTATGCGTCTGCCACTTTAGGTCCTACGTGTTTACACTTCATTAATGTCAAACGAAGTTCTTGAGGATCTAGGTTTTCACCTAACTTAGGAATGACCTCAGACTTCAAGTCGAACAATGACTCCTTCAACTGAGGTAGTTGATAGCTAGTCCCAACAATGCTGAAGTCCATTCTCAGTAAGTCTTCAAGAGAGTTAGCTCTCTTCCACAACTCCTTACACCACTTTAACACGTTCTTCTCATAAGAAGTCCTTCGAGACAGCAGTATGGGGACTATCATTAGATCTAAGTCGTAAGGGTTAACTGACAAACTGACATCGGAGTAGAAGACAATCAACGTCTCTATTAGCTCTCTTTCCTCAGCCACTAATTTGTTTTTTAAAGGGGCGAACTCCTTTTTTGGACTATACCAAGCCCCCGACCAATACAGTAAGGCATCTTCGCCAGCATCTGAGTATATGAAGTCATTTTTCTGACCTATAAGACAGCCCTTATACTTACCTGCTATTTTCTTCCACTCCCAAGGACTTACTTCGTCCATGAAAGCCAGTACAAAAGACGGTTTAAGAGTTTTTCTCAAGTTAAGACTTGCTCTAATAAACCTTAACAAGTCAAATGAAGTGCTGCGACTACTTTGGTCCCCTTCTTGAGGAGTTCGTTGAAGACTTCGCAAGCTTCTCTTGTGGGCTTTACTATTACTTCTTTCACTCCTCTCATCTTCAACTCCTCTACGACTTCCTCTGGAACCCTCATTATCCCATAATATCCAGTCCCGATCACTAACGCGTCTAAGTTGAAGTCTATATGCCCTTCCAAGTCTTCTACGCTCAGCCTGTGTCCTCGTTTCCTCCGCCAGTTCGGTATCACCTCCTTAGTAGTCACTATGACGTCTTTGTCGTAGCTCTTACCATCTATCACTATCCTACCGAAGCTATAACTCTCTATCATCGTTAACAGTAATCAGTTAACTTACTTAAAGCTTAATACCTCCTCTTTTAACTGTAAAGTACGTGTTGAAGAGCACAGCTACCTTTGCATACTATAAATATCTGTTAAGAGACAAGCTCACATTAATATAGTACCATAGGATAAACATTTCAGGTGATGTGAATTTGCGCAAGATAAGTGTGAGAATTCCTGAGGCTTATGTTAAGGTGATGGAGAAGCTGGTAGAGGAGGGCGTGTTTTCCTCTAAGTCTGAGATCATAAGGTTTGCTATAGAGAACTTACTGAGAAAAGAAAGGAACAAATATGTAATTCTAATGCAGGGTGGTTAATTGAGTGAGTCTGTAGTTAAAGTGGAGAGTAAGGAGATAGAGATAGTCCCAACAGGGATAATAGGCTTAGACAAAGTGATAATGGGCTTTATAAAAGGTAGGACTTACTTAGTGGCAGGTGAAACTGGAACTGGGAAAACTATATTTTCATTAAACTTCTTGATAGGAGGAATACGTAGAGGAGAGACTGGCATATATGTCCTAGTCGATGAAAGGGTAGAGGACTTATTGGCTGGAGCTAAATACTTTGGATGGAATTTAAGGGATTTAATAGACAAGGACTTGTTAAGCATAATGACCCTCCTGCCTGAGTTCTCTGAGAGGTTTAAGAATAAAACGGTTGAAGCGATAGCGAGGTCTATAGCTAGAGACATAGGTTTAGAGGTTAAGAGAATAAACGCAAAGAGATTAGTCATAGACCCAATAGCGCCGTTAATATCTAGTGAGAGAGACTTAACTAGAGTGAGGGAGTACGTGAGAGAGCTCATATTTAGAATAGAGGAGGAAGTTAAGACGACTACCATAGTGACATCTGAAATTCCTACAGGAAGTAACGCGTTAAGTAGGTTTGGAGTCGAAGAGTTCTTAGCTTCAGGGATAATAGTTCTAGGATTGAAAAGAGAACTCAATAGGTATATCAGGACTATGCACATAAGGAAGATGAGGTGGCTACCCGTATACCCGTCTACTTACAGGTTTGAGATAGTGCCTAAAGTGGGCATAGTAGTGAAAGAGAGAATAGAGTGAAAGCGATAATTATGGCTAAGTTGGAAAGAGAATAAAAGCAAGAGCTGAAAACGACTTAATGAGAGTACTAATTAATTATTCTTTGATTCCAAGCAACTGTTTACATACTTTAACGGCCTTGACAGCATCCTCGCCGTAAGCATCAGCGCCTATTTCCTTCGCAAATTCCTCAGTGATAGGAGCCCCTCCTATAACTACCTTAACTTTATCCCGTATTCCAGCCTTCTTCAACTCCTCTATCACATTCTTCATCTCTATCATCGTCGTAGTTAGTAGTGCCGACATAGCCACTATGTCAGCTCCAGTTTCCTTAACTTTCTTAACGAAGTCTTCAGGAGCTACGTCTACGCCCAAGTCGTAAACTTCAAAGCCAGCGCTCTCTAACATAGTCGCCACTATGTTCTTGCCTATATCGTGTAGATCTCCCCTCACAGTCCCTATGACTACCTTGCCTAACTTCTTAGTAATCTCCCCCCTCTCCATCATCTTCGGCTTAAGGATGTTGTTCAATATCTCCTTGAAGGTCTCACCAGCCGCTACTAGCTCGGCTAAGAAGTACTCTCCTCTTTCAAACTTATCTCCTATTATCCTCATAGCTGGGGCAAGGCCGCCCTCTATGATCTCTAGCGGAGATATGCCGACTTTTAATGCCTCTTTTACAGCTTCTTCGACTTTGTCTATCTCAATGTTTACTAACAAGTTCTTTATTCTCTCAAGTATCTCTTCTCTGTTATCCATATTATCATCCTCTAGCCAATGGTAGTTTAAGTGTAGGATTAATATACCTTTCGTGAGGAGTACGTAGAAGTCATGAAGTTGTACTTATAACGACTAGTGATGCTCAGAGACTAAACTTGAGTATATTTCCTTGGGGTCAGGGACATCAACTCCTAGCCTCTTGAAGTAGTTCGTTACGTTTGATATGTCTCTCATGAGGAACTCGTGAGCGTTAGGATGTGCGAGTAAGACAGCCGAGCCCCAATCTATTATAACAAACTCGGGTTCTCTGTTAAGGATGTTGTATTCTGAGAGGTCAGCGTGAACTAACTTAGCATTCTTGTATAACTTCTCAACGTAGTCCATTATTACTTCAAAAGCTGTATGAGGATCTGTCGGAGGGGCATCTTTTAATAAGGGCGCTGGTACTCCTCTTTCTCCTGGAGCGTTTATGAACTCCATGACTAAGACGTTCTCCTTAAACACTATAGGCTTAGGAACTCTAACACCAGCTTCATACGCTAACTTGAGGTTCTTGAACTCCTTACTACACCATGCCTTGATTAAATGTCTTCTGCTTCTCCTAATTCTAACAAATCGAGGGTCTCCGTCTATATACCTCTTCCTCCTCTTCCAGAACTCAGCAGTGACTATCAAGAATATCTTCAGAGCTATATCATTTCCAGAAGGGTCTTCAGCCCAGTATATCCTAGCTTCCTTGCCTGTCGCAACAACGCCATAAATCCTCTCTATATATCCTTTATTTACTAAATCATATAATGCTAACAGAGTCGCTCTGTCGAATACCTCTTCGAGAACTTCATAGTGCTCTTCATCTTTCCTTCTCTTGACTTTTCGCGACTCTATCCTCTCTTTAATTAGCTTGACTGTTTCTTCCTCAATGTCCTCATTACGCTTCACTCCATCACCATTACAATACCTATATAAAGTTCCTTTGACACTCACTATCATGCCTCGGTGACTTATATGCATGTAGGTCCACTCCATGAGGAACTGAGAGTTCCAGTAGAGCCTAAGAGACTTGGAGTTCTAATAGGAAATAAGGGTCAAGTTAAGAAGAGAATTGAGGAGTCTCTAAACGTGAAGCTTGAAGTTGATAGTGAGAATTCTTTTGTCAAGATAAGACTTAAGGAAGGAGCTACCGTAATAGACCTCTTAAGGGCTAAGGATATTATTACAGCCATATCTTATGGCTTTAGTCCTGAAAGAGCTTTTAGACTTCTAGACGAGTCTCAAGTCCTTGATGTAATAAACTTGAAAGAGATAGCGAAGAATAGGGAAGATATGAAGAGAATTAAGGGCAGAATCATAGGTAAGGAAGGAAAGGCTAGAACTATGATTGAGGACCTCACAGGAGCCTACATATCAGTCTATGACAAGTACGTAGCCATAATAGGAGATTACGAACAGGTAAGAGTAGCTCGTGAAGCTGTGATGATGCTCATCAGAGGAAAACAACATAGAACAGTTTATAATTTCTTGAGAAGATGGAGAGCCTCAACCAAAGGAGTTCGTTTATACTAATTACGCTCTTTTCTCTGTTGTATGGCTTGTGTAGAAAGCGTGAAAGTAATAATGAAGGCTGGATCATGTGGCAGAGAATCAAGTGCATTAAATTATAAGCTAGAAGAGGGTAGTTACTATTGACGAAAGAACCAAAGTTATAAAAGGAGTCAGCGACATTACGAAGTAAGCTACTAACTTGTTCCTGTAAGAGTATCGAGTAAATGAGAAAAACACTAGTGGCACAGACACTAATGCTACGGCTATAGCGAGTGAGAAGCTAATGATAGCTTGTACAGTAACTATAGGAAGTAATGGCATTTTTCCTTTCATAGTCTCCTTCAATATCGGGAGAGCTAGAGCTATAAAAAATGATAGGGCTAGACTAAAAGCTGCAAGACTTAGACTAGCACTCACTCTTGGTAATCCTCTGTTAAAATTTTTAACATAACAATTTAACTCTTTAACAAAACTCTCCGCGTCCTTAGGAGTTAATACTACCTTGGTATCATCTGTCAAAGTTAATACTACAGCCTCGTTTATGCTTTTAACACCGTAGAAGAACGCTATTTCTTGTTTATTTAAAGGAAGAGCGCCATAAACAAGTCCTGAGTAGAGTATATCCTTAACACTCTCTTTTATAGTTCTAGATGTAGTTATGTCCTTTATCCATTCGTAAGGTATAAACTCTTTAAGCAGTAGACTCTTAATTAGTATTCCTTCTCCCCCTACTACGTACTTCATTAGAGCAGCACTCCCAATAAGATATACAATGAACAGTGCGAAATAGCTGAGAAGGGCTACTACACTAACCTTAAGCATGAAGAACTCTTCCTTAGTTCTTACCACAATTAAAAGTAATGCACCAGACATAATGAGTAAGAGGGAAATGACAAGACCAAACACGAAGGTCTTGATGTTACACGGAACACCAAACTCCTTAGCCATGTCTCTATAATATACTACCTCCTTTATTAATATTCAACACCCGAACGATGAAGCAGTTAACCTTTCACTCGAAGTCGTCACTCGCTAAGGTTATAAAGAACTTTGACTAGGTATTACTCAGGCGGATGAAGAACTCCACCGCTCTGACCAATGATGTCAAGGAGGTGATCTCGGACGCTTGGTAAAATGAGGAAGGCTAGCTGAGCGCTGAAAGGTGATGTGACGAACCCGGGCTGATTTCTTTCCATGAATAGCTAACGGGTGTATAGATTAAGTTTATAATTATAATATTAAGACTTATAGTATCTCGAAATTAATAGCTATAAGACGAGAACGAGAGAGGAGATATTAAAGATTCTTAAGGAAGAGCTCCCATACTTGAAGAAGAGGTTTAACGTAAAGAGCATTGGACTCTTTGGTTCTTATGCAAGAGGTGAAGAAAGAGATGAAAGCGACGTTGATATCCTTGTTGAGTTTAGCAAACCTATAGGTTTTTTCAAATTCATAGAGCTTGAGGAATATCTCAGTAAGAAGCTTGAAGTCAAAGTGGACCTAGTCGCTCTGGACGCATTGAAACCAATTGTAAAGTCACGGGTAATGCGAGAGGTTATTTATGTCTAGGAGAGATGCTAGACTCTTCCTCTACGACATTCTTGAAGCTATTACAAAATCGAGAGGTATACAAAAGGAATGAGTTACCATGATTTTGTTCACGATGAAAAGACAATAGATGTAGTCATTCGAAACCTTGAAGTCATAGGTGAGGCTGCTAAAAACATACCCGAGAATTTAAGAAAGAAGTTTCCCAAAGTTCCTTGGAAAGCAATAGCTGGCATGAGAAATAAGTTAATTCATTCCTACTTTGGTATTAGCCTATCCATAGTCTGGGAGACTATAAAGAGTGATTTACCAGTTCTCAAATGTCAAGTCAAGCGTATGTTAAGAGAGTTAGAGCGTTAAGACTCTTAGGATAAGAGTAATTTAAACATAGTCTTCAAGCCCCAAGTCCTAGTTCTGGGTCAAGGAGAGAAGCTTGAAACTTTATTATTTCCATTAGTATATGGTCAAAGTTGAAGAAGATTTGGTAGCTACGAAACTGCTACATAGTAAAGCATTTCAGGTTATAAAACTGTGCTCCACTTGTTGAAAATCCTCTCCGAGAGTTGATAACCTCGCTTTCGGTGAAGCTATCCTTCTCGCCCAGGTGGGTGAATTTACACTCCCTCCACCTGACCTCGGTCCCTCATTAATTACATCTATCGGTGCTGTATCCATGACTAAAGAGTTTACGGACTCTACTACTATGGTTTCACCATCCATAGTAGTTAATATAAGCGCTAGTTGTAAGTGCTATTTTCCCTTCTATTGGGGAAATAGAGAACGCTTCACAGATTTCTTAAAAATCTATCATTTCTAAACTCTTTTTGTTTCTCTGTTATGTGGTTTTGTTTTTACTGTTCTCATGAATCGTTATAGTTATGAGGAAGGCGACGACACTCTTAGCCTCAATTACACTTTTCGAACAACGATTATAAACAAGTAAATGTACATCATGTAAATTAGAGACAAGAGCGCTCAATTAAGTTATCTCAAATCCTAGGAATTTGGCATGCACGTTAAAGCCTAAACTCCTATAAAGGTTTATAGCGGGTTTATTACTTACTCTCACAGTTAAGCCGACGATTCTGTACTTGAGTAATAAGCAATTAATCATCTTCGAAAGGCAACTCTTAGCGTACCCTTGTCCTCTAAATTTAGACTTCGTATAAACGCCTCCTATGAGCACAACGTTCATAGTCTCATCTTGAACAAATGCTAGTGAAGCTAGTTCGCCCTCCTCGGTAAACGATCCATAAACTCTTCCTTTTCTTATCAGATAATCTATTTCCCTTTTACTGTAAGGGACATCGTCCTGTAACGGGATTTGATGTAGGTGGTCTTCAGTTAACACCTCAACACGTCTCGTTAACCCTGACTTAAAACACCTCTTGTTAACAGTCATTAAGTAGTCTTCTTCGACTCCACACACGTTGACGAACTTCCTCACTACGAACATGTCATGCGGTAACACGGCAAAACACCAGTAGCCCTTAAGTCTGGCTACTCTTGGTAATAACCTAGTTAAACCAAGGAAATTTCCTCTGACTGTGAGGGCTTTTGTCAGCTTGTAAATGGATACGATCCCAACGCTACTCTCATCAAGGTCAACTAAGACATCATATTCGCTCGGATGTAAGAGTGAACTTATTGCGTAAGCGTTGATCACTTCATTCCAGCTGAGGAAGTCTATGAGTTTAACTAACGCATCTCTATCCAGTGTACTTCTCATAGTAATCAAGCCTGATATCACACTTCACTCACTTATAAAAAGCTTCCCTAACAGAATTAAGGCTAGAAACCTCTTCATTTTTAAAATTAAAACAACATATAACTTAAAGAGAGGTGACGCTCATGAACGTTAAAGAAAGAGTTTACGAAGCTTTGACTTGGGGGACTCCAGACTACGTCCCATGGGTTATAAAGCCCAATCACTTGCCAAGAGGAGAAAGGGAAAGGAAGCTCAGAGCAAGGGGACTCGGACTCTCAATTCCAGTTGGAGCTCTTAAGGTATTTATAGACAACGTTACGTACGAGGAGAAGAGGTCTAGAGATTATCTAGTCAGAGTTTGTAGAACGCCCGTTGGGGATGTGAAGGAGATGTACAGGATAAACTTGCCTAGCGAGGCTGGGGAGAGGAGCGATAGGTGGAAGGTAGAGTACTTCATAAAGGGTGACGAGGATTATAGGGTCGTTGAGTATATTTATGAGAACATGAAGGTAACTCCTAATTACAGAGATGCTGTCATTATCGAGACAGACTTAGGAGGGGACGGAGTGGTGTACACGAGCGGTGGATATTCTCCTCTCATGGAGTTGATAATAAAGCTAATGGGCTTTAGGAAGTTCTCAGTAGATCTTAAGAGGAACATAGGTAGGGTTGAAGACCTCCTCGAGTTGATGTGGGAGAAAAAACTTGAAGTGTACAGGGCAATTGCGAATTCCCCAATTAAAATAGTGTTAATTGGGGATAATATAGATGAAGCCCTAATAGATCCTAGATTGTTTAAGAAGTACTGTTTACCGTTTTATCAAGAGTGCTCTGAATTGTTGAAGAGGAGTGGGAAAGTCGTCGGCTCTCACATGGACGGGAGGTTAAGGAACCCCAAAGAGTTGATATTAGAGTCAGGTCTAGACTTCGTACACGGCTTTACTCCTCCCCCTGGAGGTAACTTGAACGTCAGAGAAGCTAAGGAGACTTGGAAAGAGGAAGTAGCTCTTTGGCTGAATGTCCCTCAAATGACTTTCTACTGGAGTGATGACAGAATGAGGAAGTATATCGCGAAGCTACTTAAGGAATCGTCTCCAGGATACGGCTTCATGTTAGGGATAACTGAGACAGTCCCTCCTGAGCATAGGATGAGGGGGTATGAAGTTATAACCGACGCTGTTAATGAATTGGGGAAATTGCCGATTAGTGTGAACCTATAATCAAGCTCAATAGAGCGACTAAGATTCCAGAGGCTACCATTACGAGTCCATACTTAATGACGTTAGCCCTCGATATCCTGCCTAAGATTACTCCGAGAGTTAACAACATCAGCATTATTATGGTTAGTGAAATATAAACTGCTTGGGAGAAGTCTATGAGCTTTATTGACACAAGGAAGAAGGGTATCGATGCCGTTATTGAAGCGAGAGCGGGAGACACCCCATCTATTATAGCGGCTATTATAGTCATAGTCAACGAAGCTTTACCCAACATAGTGTCGTCTAGGTCCGTGAGTAAGGCCCTTTCTAACTCTTTTATCAACCTCTCCCTCTCAGCCCTCTCAGTCATAAAGGCTCCCACAAACCCTGAGATCCCCATGGCGAAGCTAGCGCTTACTCCAGCTCCTATTATTATCCTCTCATTTGTAGCTCCAGCCATCACAGCCCCCAAGATCACTCCTAACATAGTCAAGGCGCCGTCAAAAGCGTTCATTACGAAATACCTTCTCAGTATTTCCTCGCCCTTCATTACCCTCACGTAGAACTTAATTCTCTCGATAAACTCGACTATCGAAGAAATCAGGGGTATGTCTTCTAAGCTCTCCACCACTACCCTCTACACCTCCAATTATATTTCTCTCATGCCATATTTAGAGCTTTCAATCCTTCAATCTCTCGAAGAACTATATTCTCAAGTAAAGTTTTATACCAATTTCAAATTAAATGGACTAGAGCGGTGGTATGTGTGAAAGTTGAAGTGCTTAAAGTTCTAGACGTTCTAGCTACTCGTTCAAACGAGGTAGCAAGACAGCTTCTCGTATACCTCACATTCTCTAAAAGAGTCTATGGCAACGTTATAGTCGGTGTCTTGCCAACTGAAGGACTCGCTATCGAAAGCACTGAACCCATGTCTGAGTTCAAGTTCGGGCGACACTACTGGAGAGTCTATACATACCCTAGGCTATTAAAGAGAGAGCTCGTTCACTCTTATGGAGTTAAGGTCAATTTCACACATGTGCTTAAGAGGGAGATAATGAACCTAAGGGAAGTTTCGTTAAGCAAGTTGAGGGGTAAGTTCTTAGTTAGATTTAACCTTGCCTCAGAGTACGTAGTAGACTATGACCTCGTCCTCGGCCCCATGTCTTTTGAAGAGTACAACTACGAAGTTTTAAAAGGTAGTGCGATTATGGAAGAACATTACGACAAGTACAGTAAGAGACGCTTCGCACTCTTAGTAATCAAGTCGAGAGAAGGCAAAGTGCGAGGAGTTTTAGAATTAAAAACGGAACAGAAAGTTGGGCTTATACCCGTCCAATTACACTCTGATGACTTGCCAGAGAACTTCATACCGTTTAAGGTAACTCTTGAAGGTGAGGAAGACTTAGAACAGTCGTCAACCAATAGGCTAATAATGAGGCTACCCGACATCAACTTAGTTCTCTAGAGATACGTACTGGTATCTCCTAAATATATTACTCAAAAATGAGTAGCTACATTTTTATAAGTAGCTTCATTATTACAGCACGATGTATAACAGTAAGGCGAAGTACGTCAGTACAGTTGCAATACTCTCAGCTCTAGCGATCGTCATGGCATTGTTGAAGTTAGAAGTTCCATACCCACTCCTCCCTTACCTAAAGTTTGACTTTGCTGAAATCCCCTCAGTTATAGCGCTGTTTACGTGCGACTTAAAGTCCTCCCTACTAGTAGCCTTCATTCACTTTTTAATACTTATGACCAAGGGAGAGTTTGTTCCAATAGGTCCTGTAATGAAACTCACCGCTGTCCTCTCAACAGTCTTAGGGCTTAGCTTAGCGTTGAAGAGCTCAGAAGAGACTAACGTGAGACGAGTCGCGCTCGGGACAATAGTGGCTATAGTTATTCGTTGCACTTCTATGACCGTCCTCAATTACTTAGTACTATTATTCCTGCTACCTGATTTAATTAAAGTGGCTAGTTCACTTTTGAGATGTGTAATCAGCATAGGGACAATAGATGACTTAACTTGTATACTGTTGTTCACTGGACTGTATAATGCGATTCATGCGGTCATGACTGTCAGTTTAGCTTTTATAGTCTCTAGACATGTGAAAGCTCTAATTCTCTCAACGCGCTAACTATGTTCCTCAATTTATCCAAGGATATCTTGTACATCTCCTCCTCTCTCCCAGGCGTCTTTAGTCCTCTAAATCCACAGTCGGGCTTGACTAGTAAGAGTCTGTCTTTAAATGTGTCAACACCCGTTCTTATCAACTTTTTAATCTCTTCTACGCTCTCAACTCTTGGACTTTTAGAAGAGACAACGCCCAAGCCTAAGAACTTCTCATTCGACTTTAAGTCTTTATACGAGTAGGCCGACAAGTTTTCTGGCACATCTTTATGCTCGTGATCTAAGACCTCTAAGTCTAACTTGAGCAACATTTTAGTCAATAGAGGAGATAGCCTTCCACAAACGTGAATGCCCCTATATTTGATCTTGACTCCGTTTAGTACGTCATTGATGATTTGAATTATGTCTTCCTCTTTATAGCCAAAGAGTATCTTCCTCCCAACGATTACTGATAGAATTGGCTCGTCTATTATCACCATACCGTAGTTAAGCTCTTCTAGTCCCTTTACGTAACTCTCTACTAAATTGGCTAGAGTTTCACTGACTACACTCTTGTCGCTCAATAGTGATGAGGAGAGGTCGTGTCTCTCCGACGTGTATATCCTAGAGGCTAGGGTAAAGGGACCAGTTACACTGCCCTTGAGCGCTAAGGGATTAATTACTTTCCTATCGTACATCTTCTTCAATATTTCAGCCTCCTTCACTCTCAGAGCTTTCTCACTTACTCCACTCTTTAACGTCTCCCAACTAGAGACCTTGAAGCCTACTTTAGTCTTAGAAATAGCCTCGACCTCTACTAAGGATTCCAAGTACATCTCTACAAAATCTCTTAACTGCGGATAGCCTAAGAAGTCGATCCCAACTTTATCTAAATCAGTGATGACTCTTACTACAGCTTCACTTGAGTAGTTTAAGGGAAAGCTCCCTACGTGAGTAGTGAAAATGTAATGTTCTTCCATCACGTCACCAGTCATAGGTAGCGTTCATTAGCTATATTAGTTTACTCTTAACCATGTTCTCCTAAGTTAGCTAGTTCATGAGTGTAAGTCAAAACCTAACTAATTCTTCAACTTACAAGGAGAGACTAAAAAGTACTAGTTAAAGGGCATCTACGTGAGTAGTGTATATATACAAGGTCATGCCTTACATTTTATCATTAAAGACATAACACTATTTTAATGTTCAACTTCGAAATAGGAGTGACGCAAATGAGCTCATGGAAGGTACTTGAACGTGACAAAGTCGAACTAGCTTTCCTAAACGTTAAAGAGGTCTGGAAGAGAAAGTTCACAGGACAATTTTACTTAGTAAAAGAAGGCGACGAAGTCCTCGTAGTTAACGAAGAGCAAGTAAAACTTCACGGAAGGACGTACTTAGTTAATGTCAAGAGCAAGTTAGACGTATCAAGCGGTAACTTAGTTCGCACTAGAGGACCTCAGGACATACCCTTATACATAAGGAGAGAAGACAGTTTGTGGATCGTCGAGAGGCTTAGCAGAGGACAGTTGTTATGGTCTAGAAAGTTTCAGGAAAGCGAAATTAGCGCAACGCATGTCGGAAACCTAGTTTTCATCACGGGCATCGACAAAAACCGCTCCTGTGCCTACATGTTTTCCTCGAGTAATGGAAAGCTCTTATGGAGTCTAGAAAGAGATTATAACACAGACTTCTTCGTCACCTCGATTAAGACATCGCCACCTATAAGTGTAGTGTCAGTCACATGGTTCAGGGGGTTAAACAATGTAACGATCTCTCAAGGTGGGAGGTTAGTCTTCTTAGAAGTAGTCTCGGATCCGTTCTATGGAGTCGTAAATGATGAAAAAGCAGTTAAAGATGAACTCTACGCCATAGACTCGCTAGACGGTTCTATATTGTGGAGGGAAGTTCATGACTTAATAGAGACTAAAGAGACTCCTCGAGGCATAATCGTAGAGGCCTTAAACAGTCAAGGAGAAGCTGAGAAGTGTACGATCAAGTTCATATCTAGCGATGGGACTATAACGTGGCTACGCGAGTACAACGGTTACGTAAAGGTGTTCAACGCCAGCAACATGATAGCGTTAGAGAGCGATAACTCTATAGAAGTGATAAACCTAATTAGCGGCAAGCGAACGCTGCTCTTAAGTAACTCGAAGAGGGTTGGAACCACTTTAGGGAAATTGCTCAAGGACAAAGTAGTGGTAGAGGAGTATAGACCAACTAGGGGGAGACACTCTCTCAAAGCCTTTAACTTTAAGGGAGAACTGCTTTGGGAAGTGTACCTGAGTCCAGAGAGCAGTACTATAGTTGACCTTAGCGATGATAACTTTGGAGCCATTCACGTAAGAGGTTACGTTTATCTCATAAACCTGAATAACGGAAGAGTTATTAAGGCAGCGAGAACTGGTAAAGTTGTAGCGCTATTCTTGAGATACCCATTCATAGTGACAGTGCGAGAAGGCCCCCCTAACACGAGAGTCTATGACGCGCTTAGCGGTACAGTGATCTTTGAGTTCGATGAGGTCTTAAGGAGTGAAGATGTGCTTCCCATTAACGACTACGTTTTAATACAATTTGAGAACTCACTGCACAGTTACACGGTGAGGAGGAGTTATGTAATTTGCTCGTATCCTAGGAGTATAATGTGTAAAAGAGGAACTCTACTGAGAATAGAATATGACTTTACTAGGGTAGACAAACCAGTTGAGTTAGTATTAAAAAGAATTCCTTTTATTAAGGATGTTAAGCGGAGAATAGAAGTGAGAGATTCCAGAAATGTGATTTTAAAGTTGCGTGTTCCGAGTAGTGTACCTCCTGGCCTCTATGAAGTCATGACTTCCGTAGAAGCTAAAGGAGCTTCGAGAAGATTAGTAACTCAACTCATCGTCGATTAGTAAGTTCCAGAATGAAAAACGCCCCCGCACTCAGGTCGACCTTAAGCACTTCCTGGTTCTGTGCGTGCCCGCGGGCAGGCTTAAGCCTATCCGCAGGTTCGCACAGTTCCAGGTTGTGCTGAAGGTTGACTTGAGTGCGGGGGCAATTTCAATATAGAGTTTAGACTATATAAGCTTTTGCACTTTATTTTATCTGAAACTAATTATAGTGCTATATACATATTTCAACCTAAAAATAAAAGTCATTCTATTTGTTAAATTATTTTAATATATAATCATTTTTTATATGTTATATTGCAAATTTGGCTATATGATCTCTGAAAGTAATTCCCCTTTAGTATACATAAGTAAATATTGACTTTACTTAATAAAGAATACTATTTCTTTTAGATAATAAACTACGTTAATATAATACCTAGTGTTATAGAATTCAAAATTCGAGGGGTCTAGTAAATGAGTGCAAGCGAGTTGAACAAACTCCTAGTACCAAAGTACTTCTTCATCACTAGTGGAAAAGCCCTTAGCAGAGTTTCCAAGCTTAACGCCTTCGATAGGGCATTATTGAACGCTGGGCTAGGGAATTATAACTTAGTCCAAGTGTCCTCGATAGTCCCACCTCATGCTAAGTTAATAGAACCAGTCAAGTTGCCCATTGGTTCAATAGTATTCGTTGTGATGGCTAGGATGGACGGAGACCCAAATGACGAAATTAGTGCGGGAATAGCTTGGGCTAAGATTAAGAGCGAAGATGGAACAGAGGGATTCGGAGTACTTGTAGAGGGACATGGAAACGAAGAGAAAGATACTTTGGTTAAGAAGTTAACAGGCATGTGCATTGACATGGCTGAAGCTAGAGGAATGATAGTTGAGGACATTAAAGTGAAGGTTGAGGAAATGAGAGTGCCAGATGATCACTACGGTTCAGTTATAGCGACTGCGGTACTCTTACCAGAATGTGTACTAGTAGAAAAAGAAGTTTAAATAGACTCTAAAACTTCCTCAATTATTCTCTTCAAGTTCTTCATGCATATTTCAGATGCCTCCTCGCCTAGCTCTGAGTACGCAGCCCCACCAGGTCTCAAGACCTCTTCCTCAGCTAACTTTTTCTTAGGTCTCCAGTGAGTCTCTAAGGATAGGTAACCTCGATAACCGTCCTCTACTAACGCCTTCAGTTGTCCTCTATAATCAACCTCGCCCTCTCCAACTGGCGTGAACTCACACTCTCCCTTGCCTAATCTCTTTCCATCCTTTACGTGGACGTGAACTACTTTGTTTCTAACGTAACTGTATCCGTCAGGATAAGGGACTTCGCCTGTTGGATCCCATATGTCGTTGCCGGGATCCCAAAGAGCCTTTACGTTCTTTGACTTTAACTTGCTTAAGAAGAACGCTAACTCTTTCCCATTTCTCACAAACGTAGAAGGTTCGTTCTCTACCCCTAATATCACTCCTTCAGATTCAATCATTTCAAGGGGTTTTTGGAACTTCTCTAATATCCTCTCTATGTTCTCTTCTATCGGTCCTTTCCACCAAAAAGTGAAGCCTCTAATTATGTTCGTGTCTAGAGACTTAGCTAACTCAATACACCTCTTGAGTATTTCGATGTGCTCCTCATACTCCTTCGGATCGTCTATGTTAGCTTTGAAGAATGGAGAAGCAATTGCGCTGACCTCTAAATCGTATTCCTTTAAGATCTTCTTTAAGTCTCCGAGTCTCTTCACCAACTCTTGAGGCTTAAGATTCCACACAGTTCTTATCTCTATTCCGTCAAGTTCCATTCTCTTGGCGAACTTAGCGACTCTCTCAAAGTCTTGAGAAACTTCATCGCTTATTACAGAGAGCTTAAACACTTTCTCACCCAATACTTCAATTGAGGATCTTATAGATATTAGTTTAGACTTCACAACTCTTCTCACCTAGTACCTTCACAATTCTAAAGGTTATCCCTCTTTTTGACAGGCTATGAGTATGTAAGCATAGAGGGGAGTGAGGCAATCAAATGCAGTAGGAACGATGATGAACAAGTACAGCTTTAGGGTTAAGTACCATACCATGCAGTGAACATGTCAGATACATGAATTAGCAAAGGCAAAGAGTTAGGCTTGAAGAGAAAAATCTTTGTCATAGAAACGAAATATCAAAAGCATTTCACTAATCTCTTTCAAGTTCTTAGGCTTTATGTTACTAACAACTAGGCTTAACTCCTAGGGATAATATTTAAAGAGTTAACTTAATAATTCACTAGAGCTATTCCTATACATTAATTACTCTGTTGAGAAACTTCTAAATTTGGAAAAATTGCTCTGATTTCTAAAGTTTGAAAAAGCCTAAATTTAAGTCCACTTTATTTAACCTAGTACTTCGCATTTAAGCGAAGCTGGTGATGTAATGACTAGTAGATGGAAGGTTGTTCTTACCGCCGATGAAACCATGATGAGCACGTACGGCGGAAGACTATTCCTCGGCTTCTTGGCCACAGGACCGATAAAGGGGTTCATCCCATCGCCGTTAATGGAAAGGTTCATACTCACTCCAGTACCCTCTGAGAGCGACGGAAAAGCTATCTTAGCTCCCCATGGTCTTAGGAGAGTAGAGAGCGCGTTGATAAGCTCGGGAGTAGTTGACGAAGAAGATGTGATAGTCACACATCCCCGTAACTTGAGAAAGGTCGTAAGTCCTAAAACTAAGGTCATCATGATAAGTGCTATAGACCCATTAGGCATGGGGCCAGCTTCAACTACTTTTGCTGGCCCTTATGGAGTAGTCCATGCAGAACCGTTCACGAAGAGGAAGTTTAGGGAACTTGTCTGTAGTGACATAGTTCAGAGGGTTAGGAAGAATGGCGTAGTGATGGTCGGTGGTCCTGGAGCTTGGCAAGTCTCTAAAGACGTAATGTACGACTACGGAATAGATATCGTGTTAATTGGCGAAGGAGAGAAGTTAGCTCCTAAATTAGTTGAGAAAGTGCTCAGCGGATGGGTTCCTGAAAGCCCCCTGATTCTTCACACCCCTAGAAGTGACGTAGTCTCAGCTGATGAAATACCGATTCTAAGAGGAGGGACTATAGGCGGGTTAGTCGAGGTTAGTAGGGGTTGTGGAAGAGGTTGTAAGTTTTGTTCTCCCACAACGGCACTGCTGAGACACAGGAAAATAGACGACATACTTAAAGATATTGAAGTTAACGTCAAGGTCGGACAGACTAGCATATGTCTACATGCTGAAGATATACTTCAATATGGCGGAACTCCTTTCAGGAAGAGACCAGAGAAGGTTATAGAGTTGTTCTCAAAAGTCGCTGATTTTCCAGGAGTGACGAACGTTGGAATAAGCCATGCTAGTCTAGCGTCAATTGCTGAGATGCCTAACACTGTTGCTAAGATCAGCGAAATAATAGGACTTAGTGGTGAGAAGTGGATGGGATATCAAACTGGAATAGAGTCTGGTAGTCCCAAGCTCATAGAGAAATGGATGAAATTTAAGCCATATCCATTTAAGCCTAAGGATTGGCCGGACATAGTTGAGCAGGCCTTTGGAATTTCGAACGACTATTACTGGGTTCCAGCTGCTACTTTAATAGTCAATTTGCCTGGAGAGACTGAAGATGACGTAATGAAGACTGTAGAGCTAATCGACAGGCTGAGACCTTACAAGAGCCTCATAGTCCCCTTGCTCTTTGTCCCACTAAGACCTATGGAGGGTTGTAGGAGAATGAGGCTACTCGAAGATGCCACTCCTGCTCACTGGGAACTCTATAAGGCTATATGGGAACACAACGTACAGTGGTTAAAGAGGTTGGCTTCAGAGTACTTAAATAACACCTCAGTGATGAGGGGAACTGCTCTCTTAGTAAAGCTAGTAGTCAACCTGATAACTTGGTACGCTGACAAAAGAGTTAAAAGAGTAATAGATGAAGGTAAACAGAAAGCTCTATCTAAAGTCGTTCCTTTGACATAGAGAGCTTCGCTAAGCTCTTCAATCTTTCTTCATCACGGACTTTATCGACATAGACTTGATAATGCCCACTATTCCTACCACTTCCTTCAAGTACTTCAAATCCGTGATCATTGAGTACTTCTATGATCTTGGCTAATATGTTAGCTAAACATGTCTCCCTAAATACGACATACTTTGGCAACAACTCTATTATCCTGTAAGATTTTCTTCTATTCTTTTGACTCTTCACTCTCTCCACAAGCTTGTTCAAAGCTCTAACTTTGAGCTCTTCGCGCCTATAATTCTCCTCATTTAAGACATTATCTAAACAATTCGAGCATATGTAGCCTACAAAACTAACTCCGTACTCATTAACGAGAACAGCTTTATAACTAGCTTCAGGTCT
>Ga0180302_10000140_pt1 | contig 28798 bp, 26 predicted proteins | sample GuaBasSediGuay17_FD_121794 | JGI IMG/M metagenome (GOLD analysis project Ga0180302, IMG submission 121794) | Subseafloor sediment microbial communities from Guaymas Basin, Gulf of California, Mexico - Guay17, Core 4571-4, 12-15 cm | ecosystem: Environmental > Aquatic > Marine > Hydrothermal... | reverse complement strand
TAAGCGAGAAATTTAGGCTTCAGAAGCTCACCGAGAGCTACGGCTCTATAGTGGATTCGATGCCTCAAGTAATGGACTTTGACACGCTTAGAGAGGCGAGGAGGGAGGTGGCGGAGGTGGAGGTCGACGTGGATTTGCGCGCCCTTATGAATGTGCTGGTAAGAGATCTTCAGGCCTGCGTTAGGAACAGGGATATAAGCCGCGTGAGGCCTCCCGCGCTCTGCGAAGGCTGTCACTTCGTACATGGGGTCTGCAGCATGATTAGGGAGGGACCAAGCGAGCGTGCGACTCTCGTCCTCCTTAACTTAGCTAAGGCTAAGGCGTGGCTCGATGGGAGCGTTACTGAGGACGATATCTACAGGCTAGCGGTCTACGCCTTGGCCCACAGGATGGAGCTTGTTAGGCACGATAGGGGGATTGAGGAACTCGAGAGGGTCTTGAGGAGACAGAGAGAGCTGAATGAGGAGAGGAGGGCTAGGAGACAGTGGGCGATTCTAGAGAGGCTGTACAGGGGGTTCAGCAGGGAGCTCTACAAGCTGGCTAAGGAGATAGCGATCGAGGACCTGGTCTTTGCGGAAGAGCTAATGAAGCTAGAGGAGGAGTGGCTGGCCAAGGGGCTCGTAAGGCCTGAGGAGACTATAAGGCAGAGGTTGATGCTGAATGGCGAGCTTTAACGAGATCATAGAACTGTTTAACAGAGCTCGTGCAGAGATGTTCCTCCCACCACTGGACGTTAGAGTAGAGGCGTGGGAGGGGCAGGTTGAGGTCAGCGTGAAAGGCAGGGTAGCTCGTATTCGAGTGCCTAGACGCTTGCTGGGCGATCCTGAGGGCGGCCCCATCCTACTCTGGTACTTCAGGCATCACCTAGCACACATGCATTACTGCCCCTATAACCTGAGGACCGTGCAGACCTTGGCTAGAGCGGCTTACGAGGAAGTCAGGAGCTGGAGCCACGCACATAACGCTGTCAGGCTGTTCTCGGATCTGCAGGTGGATCTCCTGTACTTACCCCTAAGATACAAGCGCCCACCCCTCCACTTATCCGACGAGTTTTATTCGAAGCCCAAAGGGCTGGAGGCAGTCCGCTACGCCGCCTGCTGGCATGTGTACGGGGACATGCTCAGGAAGCATAAGCTAGACAGGGACACTTCATTTTATGGATCCCTGCTCGCTGAGGTCATATTGAGCTCTAGACCGTGGGTAGTCAAGGTAAAGGCCATCGCCACGGTGCTAAAGAGGCTGCAGGATCTGGGCAGGATGGGAGAGCTGCGGAAACGCGCGGGCAGCGACGTGCCCCTATCCGAGGATTTGGAGATAGACTTCCTTGGAGAAGCTAGGAGGGCGATGAGAGGCATAAGGAGCGTGGAGGAGGCTAAGGAGATGTTCGAGCATTGGCTCAGAGGCAGGGTGGATGTGGAGGGGCTAAAGGAGGAGCTAAAGAAGGCAATTAAGGGGGCGCGCAGAGAGCGGGAGGAGAAGGTTGAAGCACCGACCCCGGGCTGTGGAGAAGGGGGTGAGGAGCCCGAACTGCCCTCTAGCCTATCCAAGCCGCTGAGAAAGCTCGGCGACCCTGAAGAAGCGATCTGGAGGGCACTGTGGTACAGGGCTCGTGCTGAGGAGTTCATGATAAAGTACGGTGGGAGGCGTAGGAGGGGTACTTGGGCCATATACGCTTACCCAGACCTATGGATGGTTGAGGACGACATAGAGGACTTGGATGTGGAGTCGAGTCTGGAGGAGGGGCCGCTGATTCCTGAGGAGACTACACTAAAGCCCGTTAACCTGCCCTCGCCGTCAGGCGAGGTGATAGTACAGGAGAGGGCTCCTACAGTGCTGGTGGTACTCGACACCAGTAAGAGCATGCTGAAGGCGGTTGAGGACGCAGCGATCGCCGCCTTCACGGCTTACCTGAGCGCTAAGCATGCCGGAGGCAGAACAGCTGTGATAAACTTTTCAACTAAGTACCTGGCAGTTGGATGGGATGAGCCGGACATTAGGAAGGAGCTAGCTATGGCCTTTGCTCAGGGCGAGCTAACGATACTCCCCCTAGGGGGCATTAAGCGGCTGATAAGTGAGCTTGAGCCTGGCGAGGAGGCTATGATAATAATAGTCACCGACTGTGGTTGGCAAAACCTGAGAGAGGCGTTAAAGTTCCTCGAAGATTTAGCCTCTAGGGGTCACCGCGTGGTAGTATTGCACATCGAGGGTTGGAGATATCCTAAGAGTGTTGAGGCGGTGGCTAGCAGTAGAGGAGTCACCCTGTATAGGGTTAAGGAGCCCTCAATGCTCAAGTACTTGACGCTGGCCGAGGTGAGGGAGGAGAGACAGCCTTTTAAGCTCCAGCAAGCGTTCTCGATAGCCGATGAGGGGCCTTCAGTGGGCTGAGCGGTGACGAGTACCCGGCAAGGCCGAGGTAAGGGCCGCCGGAATGGCGCGCTCAACCACTGAGCCTACAGCTGTCTTCCTGACTCGCAGCACCATGTCAGCCGCGTCCTCAAGCTCGCTATCATGCGTGACGAGCACTAGCTGGGGGAACTCGTTCCCCTTAGCCCCGAAGAGCCTCCTTATAGCTGCCACCAGCTTTCTCCTCCTAACCTCGTCGAGATGTACTGTGGGTTCGTCGAGTAGCATTACGCCCACTCGCCCACCCGAGAGGGCCCTGGCTATAGCGAGCCTCAGCGCTAGGGCTAGCGCCACCTTCTCACCCCCACTCACGGTATCTACGGGCCTAGCGCCCTCGCTATCCACCACTAATACCTCGTAATCATCATTCAGCTTCACGTCAAGCAGGTCTAACTCGAATAGTGAGGCGAATGCGCGCAAGTGCCTCTCTATCAGGGGCCTAGCCCTCGCCCTAAGCTCTCTCTGAAGTCCATCCTTACTTATCAACATTCTAATCCTCTTTAGAAGCTCTATGAAGAGCTCTAACTCCCTCACCTTACTCCTCCTTGCCTCGAGCTCCTCTAGTTCTCTCCTCAGCTCCTCCTCCCTCCCTTTCACGTTTTTCAGCCGTTCATATAGGAGCTCAAGCTCACGTTTAGCGGCCTGCGTCCTCCCTACAAGCTCGCTTCTTCTCTCCTCCAATTTCTTTACCTCCTCCTCTAGATCTCTGAGCCTCTCACGCTCTCTCTCGAGCAGAGTCAGCTGACTTCTAGCTTCATGCAAGCTTTCCTCGAGCACTGCCAAGGTTTTAGTGAGCTCACCTACCCTCGAGGCGATCTGCCTTAATAATCTCACCCTACCCCTCGCCTCCCTCACGAGCTTCACGACATCCTCTGGATCTCCGAATCTGTGCAGCATTTTAGCTAGCTCGTGCACCCTCCTCTCGAGCATCGCTACCCTACTTCTAGCGACCCTCAGCTTACCCTCTAGCTCGCCTACCCGCCTAGCGCGTTCACTAAGCCTAACCCATTCCATCCTCAGCTCTTCTAGCTCTCTCAGCCTACGCTCTAGGGCTTGACGTGAAGGCTCAGCAACTCCTAGAGCTTGAAGCTCTGGAGTGAGCCTCTTAAGCTCCTCCATGAGCCTGGAGCGCTCCCTTAAGGCGTGCTCTAGCTTCTCAGCGAGCGCTCGTACTTTAAGCGGGTCGAGCCTGGAGGCGACCCTCATTTTAGCCTCCATTATCTCTAGCTCTCGCGCTAACCTCTCCCCTTCCGCGCTTAACGCTTTAGCACGAGAGCGTAGCTCCCTGAGATTTCTATCATAGGATCTTAGGAGTTCCTCTCGCCTTTCTTGAGAGAGGGGAGATCCGCATAATGGGCATCTCTCACCAGCTTTCTCGAGCTCGGTCCTCCACCTCTCCAGCTGAGCTACTAGAGCGTTCACTTCCCTCGACTCGCTCATTACGGTCTCTAGCTCACGCCTAAGTTCCTCCACTCTCTCCTCGAGTTCCCTCTGCAAGGTGGAGATTGCGTCAGCCGCCTCTCTCAAACCGACCTCCCTCCCTACTATCGCCCTGCACTCCTCAAGGATTGCTCTGGCCTGCTCCTCAAGCCCCTTAAGCTCAGCCGTCTTAGCCGTGTACTGGATGGTTAACTCCTCAAAGCTCCTCTTAATGCGTGTAAGCTTTTGATAAGCCTCATCGACCCAGGAGAGCTCTAAAGCCTTATCGGAAGCCTCTTGAGCTCTTTTCAATTCGAGCTCGAGCTCCTTAACTCGTTGCTGCTCTGCCTCGAGACTGTTCACTAATTTAGCGTACTCCTCTGCCACGTGCTCAAGCTTAAGTAATTCTTCGGCAACTGCTAACTCCCTCTTAGCGTCTCGCGCCTGAGAGAGCAATTCACCGAGCTCCTTCCGCTTAGCCTCAAGACTCTGGATCCTCTCAGAGAGTATAGCGGCCCTCCTCTTAACTTCCTCAAGCCTCCTAACCGCCTCCATGCGCTCCTTAAGAGCCTCCTCAACTTCCCCCAGCTCTCTAAGCGTGCGCCAATAGAGACGCTCGACCTCAGCTATCTTGCGCTTAAGCTCCTGCTCCTCACTCACTAAACGCTCTAGCTCTCCCTCAATCCTCTCAGCGGCAATCAGCTCAGCCCTCTCCCTCTCGAGCTTAAGCTCAAAGTGTTTTATTAGTAGGGCCATAGCAGCGTACGCCTTCTCGAGCTCCTCAACGCCTAAGAGCTTAGATATCAGCTGTTTCCTCTGATGAGGGTCGACGTCGAGGAGGCGTGATATCTCACCCTGTCTCACGTACACCGCTGTTAAGAACATCTGCCTGTCCATCCCTAAGATCCTCCTAACCTCCCTGTCAACCTGTGTTGGGGAGTAGGCTAACAGCCTCTTACTTCCTCCTTCAAAGGCGTAGAGTCTAGCATCACTGATGGCCCTCCCCCTAGCTCTACGCCTGATCTCCCTCTCCACTAGGAACCTACGACCCTCCACCTCAAATTCCAACTTAACGAGCGCTCGAGAGGCGCCTCGCCTAATGAGGGAGTACAAGCCGCCTCTTCCAGCCTCCCTATAAAGGGCAAAGTATATCGCGTCTAATAGCGAGCTTTTGCCAGCCCCGTTTTCCCCGACTATGGCTATGGAGCCCTCTGGGAATTCTATGCGCGCCCTTCTGTACGAGAGGAAGTCTTCAAGCTCAAGGCGCCTGATGATCATAACCTCCACCTCTTCCAGATGCCTCCCTCGAACACCTTCTCAGCCTCCTTTACCGCCTCCTTGAAGCTCTCCTCATCGCCTCTGCTCAGTAACTCCACTAGCGTTCGGACGAAGGAGTATAGCGAGGGATCTCTAAGCCTACTCCTCAGCAGCTCGTCAACAGATAAGCTCTCAATAGCCTCTACGGCCTCCCCCTCGCCTTCCTCAATTAGGTGGATGCGCACGTGTAGTGAGTAGTTAGCCAGCGCCTTAGTGAGGAGCTTCTCGACACGCCCCCTCTCCACGCCTCTCCCTCTAATCCTAAGGTGTACCAGCGGCCGCTTACCGTTAAGCTTCCTTACCTCGGCTAGTATCCGAGCCTTCTGCCTCTCGAGCTCCTCATACCTGATTTCGTATACTAGCTGGGGCCTCACAGACTCAAGTTTGATGAAGTGGAGCAGAGGCTCATCACTTGACAGATCAACTATATAGAAGCCCCTCTCGCCACTCCTCACGACCTCCTGAACGTCCAAGAACTCTATTGAGCCGGGGTAAGCTGCCACCAGCCCCTCACGCCTAATGATGTAGGGGTGGTGGAGGTGACCCATAGCGTAGTAGTGAAAGCCCTTAGGTAGCTCACTTAAGCTAAGCTCGCTTATCAGGGGGTGGGCCTCCTTAAGCGCCTGATGTAGCAATAAGACCCTCTTCCCACCCCTCTTAGCGGCTTCAGCCTCTACCCTCGCTAACTGCCTCAGGAGGTCGTTCCTAAAGGTAGCAGGTACGTACTCAAGCCCTGCTATGCAGAGCCCATCCACTTCGATGAGGGGTTGGTTGCGGCTTAACGTCACAAGCCCCAGGTAATCGAATAGTACTAAGGGGGTTAACCCCCTCCTCCTCAACATATCGTGACCTCCCGGAATAGCATAGAACTTGACGCCAGCACTGTGTAGCCGCTTTAATTCCTCCTGGAAGACCTTAAGCGCCCTTATTGGAGGCCTTGGGCTGTGGAACACGTCACCACTATGAAGCACGATCCTCACATGCTCCTCGAGTATCCTGTCGATAGCTTCTCTAAAGCACTCATATACGTCCAGCTCCCTCTCCTCGAGGCCATACTGGGACGCTCCTAGGTGAGTGTCAGCCAGGTGCGCAACTAGCATTATCACCACCCCTCTCTCAGGTAATCTAGCTCCGGCTCTGGACTTAACGCCTTAGCCCACTCCGCGAGTACGTCTAAGTCCTCGCCAAGCCTCCTCCCCCTAAACCTGTCTATTTTCACGAGGGCGGGCACCCTTATCATGGGGCCTATGACCACAGCTTCTCCCACATTAAGGGAGGAGAGCTGTTCAAGCAAATCCTCGCTTAGGAGCTCGCTGGCCTGCTGCACGTACCTCTGGTCGCTAGGCTCCACTAAGCGGAGGATTATCATGTTATTAGCCTGTGATAATGCATCGGAATCTAAGGCCTTGGGCCTCTGGCTTACTAAGCATAGCCCTATCCCGAATTTACGTCCTTCCCTAGCTATCCTCCCTATCCAGTACTTAGAGAGGGTGTCTCTCCCCCGTGGGGCTAGGATGTGCGCCTCCTCGAGCACCGTGAGTAGAGGGTAGGGCAAGCCTCCGCCGCCCTGGAAGTAGCGCTTCCTAGCCTCAAGCACGCTCCGCAGGGTGTGGCTAACGATGACGTCAGCCATCTCCTCGTCTAGGCGGCCTAAGTCAATTACGTTCACAGCCCCCACCCTTATCTGGCTGGTGATGGGCGGGGCTAGGGGATCGAGGAGCTCTGAGTACCTCTCTTCAAACGCCTCCATCTTATTAAGCACCGCCATCACGCTCTCCCTATCCCTCTTAGGCCTCCTACCCTCCCCCATCTCATCAAGCATCTCCTCAAGCCTCCTCTTGATGTAGCTGAGGAACTTCTCTGGCGGTATAGCGGAGCTGTAGACCTTATTCCTGGCCTCGTTAAGCGCCTCTCTGAAGTATCTCTCCTGGACGTAAGCTTTAGCGTCTATATTAAGCAGCTTAAGGAGCTCGGAGGCGTGCATGTATATTGGATTGAGCTTAGCCACCATCTGGTTAAGCCTGACTGAGAACTCTGCAGAGACGTACTCAGAGTGCATATCAAAGATGAGCACGCATCCTCCTCTCTCAACTATCCTCTCAGCTATCACCGCCACTGTGTTAGACTTACCTGCACCCGTGATGGCTAAGATCGCTAAGTGCCTAGATACCAGCTTGTTGACATCAATGTACACCGGGACGTCGGGTTCTGAGAGCAGAACACCTATCCTTATTCCCCTGCCATCGCCACCGAATATCTTGGATAGCACCTCGCGGTCAGCTCGAAGAAGCTCGGTGCCTGGGGGCGGAGGTGTGCGAGGCAGCTCAAGGGTCTCCACGTCTCCCACTATCCTTACCTCCCCCTTCAAGTAGCTTGTGGAGCCCCTGTCTAGCTCCCTGAGTCTCTCGACAACCAATGGGTCGTGAACGTCTTCGGTTAACGACACACTGCCTCGGACGAGAGCCTTAACTAGCCCGAGGACCCGGCGTCCATCGTACTCCAGCACCACGTACTGCCCTACTCTGGGGGTGGCTTTGGAAATAAATGTGGCGCGCGTTATTGTGGCTTCCCCTATAGTGTAGCCTATCACCTCACGCCTCATAGTTCCACCACCTCCCTTCCAGTCTTCATGCCATACAGGCCTAGGATCCTAGCAAGGCTCTCCATGTCTCTGTTACTTATCACAACATCTCTGTGAGCCTTAGCCATAAAATAGGGGTAGCCCCCAACGCTGTACCTTGATAAGCACTTTAATATTGACGGTAGCCTCTCCCTTTCCGTGGTCTCAAGTCTTAATACAGGCCCTCCCTCCTCTAGCCTTACGTATGCTACCGTCAGCTTAAGTCCCCGGAAGAACTCCCGGTAAGCCGGTAGGCTCCTCTTTAACTTGACAAGAACTACCTCCTCCCCTAGCGCATAGCCTGGCCCCCGTGTATAGTGCTCGTAGAGTGCAGCATCGGGCAATCCACCTGCGAGTCCGTGAGCCTCGGACTGCTTAGCTATTGCTGCTAGCTCTCCCTCGAGCTCTTTAAGCATCCTGTATATCAAGGTGAGATACTCCAGGTACTCAACGGCTAGCGCCTCCTCCCTCACCTCCCCCCTCGACACCATCTCCTCCACGATTTCTTTCGAAACTACGCGTAACTCCCCTCTCTCAACGCTATCTAGGATGCGCTCATACACCTCCTCGTCAAGGTCCTCAATGTGGGTAGCGCCGCCATACCTCCACGGGCGCACTAGCATGCTTATGAGCGAGCCGTCGAGTACAACTACGCAGTCTCCCAGATCCCTAACGGCCTTTAATGCGAGTCTTAGCTCCAGGATGCTCATGTAAAGCCTAATCCTCTCTTCAGGCAGCCAGTATGGGACTAAGATATCCACATCAGCCGCCCTCTCGTGTACTTCAACCCTGCTATGCCTAGCCAGGACGCTCTCGGCAGCTATCGCGTATAGTGCATAGCCCTTGTACAGTATCATGTTGCGGCTGCCATCTATGCCCACGAATAGGTAGTCACCGTCATCCGCGTCGTCAAAGGAGTACCACGCTAACCCAGAGGGCGACTTATCCCTTAACCTCCTCATCTTGGCCAGTAATTCCCCCCTCCTCCTCAGCGCTGTGTCAATAACCTCGACCAACATCCTAGGGGATTGGCATCTCCAATGATTTTATAGAAACGCTGAGAGCTCAGTGAAAGTTAAGGAGCTGTTAAGCGCTGGGGCAGGAGCTATCGCCCCTCAGTCCTAGCTCCTCAGCCAAGCCTAGCTCCTTCGCAGCCCTCTCTATAGCTCTCTGCCTCCCTTTTAGCCCCATGGCCTTACTAGCCTCATAGTCCTCCTTTAAGGCCTCTAGTAGTTCTCTACGCACCTGCTCTGGAGCTCTCTCAAATATCTCCTTAGCCTTCTCCACTCTGCCCTCATATATTAAGTCGAGGAAGAAGCTCCTTAGGGGCGCAGTCCTTATCCTCCCCCCCTCTAGTATTAAGACGAATCCCGTTTCATAATCCACTTCTACTCTAATCCTCTTCTCGCGCCGCCTCCTTAGCTCCTCAAGCGCCTCTTTAGAGATCACCTTCTCTAAGCCATACACGGACGCGGCCTTCTCGACCTTTTCTAAAGCCCGCTTGCCCATGCTGTATACTTCGATTAAGTCGCTTAGCTTAAGGGGCAGTTCGTATATTTTGCCTCCAATAACCATTGTAGCTTTGAGGCCCCTTACATTACTCGTCGGCATCCTTACGTCGAGGAAGCCGTCAAAAGTAAAGATCGCCACGACCTCGCTCACGCCATCGGGGAAGACTACTTTGGCTCCTTCATCCCATAACCGGGCGCTAGCCTCTCCGAGTATAAGGTGGCGGCCGCTCTCGAAGACGGGTGCGCCTACCCGGGGTGCCAGTATTTCAGCTACTCCCTCAACGCCCCCCTCCACCTCATAAACCCTAAACCTTATCCAGCCCCTCTCCGTTCTCACCTCTATCGTACCAACGACTTTTTTGAGGAGGAGGCCTACGCTCTCCATGGCCTCCCTGGCCTCCTCCTCGCTGACTGCCTCAGCTACACCTATCCATGGCATGCCTCGTCCACATGGGCGCCTGCGCTTACTTAAGCGTGACTGAGAGAGCGTCCTACACGCGTAAAGTAGCCACTGCTGGGTACCTCTCGCGACTCACCACGCGCCCTTCACTCCTTACGACCTTGAACCATTCTGCCCTGCGAGCAGGTAGGGTCAAGGCTTTTGACGTCGCTCTCCAGGACTCAAATGGGCGGCTTAATGGCGTCGGGAGAGGGCGCAAGGTGGAGGACCGTTAAGGAATCCCCCCTCTACGACAGGGTGGGGAGAGGGAAGATCAGGTGTAGGGTTTGTGAGAGGAGATGTGTGTTGGGAGAGGGAGAGAGGGGCTTCTGCAAGACTAGGGTGAACTTAGGGGGCCGCCTCTACACCCTCGTCTACGGCGACTTATCAGCTCTCGAATCCAGGCCTATAGAGATAAAGCCTTTCTTTCACTTCTGGCCCGGCTCCACCGCGCTGACGTTCAGCACGTGGAGCTGTAACTTCACGTGCCCCTGGTGCCAGAACTGGCATCTCTCTAGGGTGGAGCCGGATCCAGCTAAGGCTAGCTACGTGCCTCCTAATCGAGTTGTTGAGATGGCGGCGGGGAGGGATGAGGGGGTCTGTGCATCCTTCAATGAGCCCCTAATGCTATTTGAATACAGCCTTGACGTGTTCAAGCTCGCCAGGTCGAGGGGGCTTTACTGTACGTACGTCAGCAATGGGTACATGACGCTAGACGCCCTAAGAATGCTCCGTGAAGCTGGTCTAGACGGCTTAAAGGTGGACGTCAAGGGGGGCAGGGAGGAGTATCTCAGGTATAATAAGGCTAACGTCGACGTTGTATGGAGAAATGCGAGGGAAGCGGTGAAGATGGGCATACATGTTGAGATAGTGTACCTGGTAGTGACGGGGGCTACCGATAGCGAAGACGTGATAATAGAGTGTATCGAGAGGCACCTCAAGGAGCTGGGCCCCGACGTGCCGCTACACTTTACCAGGTACTTCCCCGCCTTCGAGTATCATGAACCACCAACTCCCGTGGAGAAGCTCGAGTGGGCCTATGAGCAGGCCAAGAAGATGGGAGTTAGGTTCCCCTACATAGGCAATGTGCCCGGACACCGCTACGAGAACACCTACTGCCCCGAATGTGGTGAGCTCCTGATAAGGCGTTACGGCCCTTACATATTGAGATATAAGGTGGGGAGGGGGAATAAGTGCCCTAAATGCGGCACGGAAATACCTATTAGAGGGAGGTACGTCAGGAAGGGGTTCTTCGGATTACTCAGTCGCATCTAAAATTACATCATCATGCTCAAGTAAAGCCTGCTCTTCGAGTCGAGCTTCTCGGGATTCTCTACCATGTATACACGGCCGTCGATATCTCTTATTAATAGCCGTCCATCCCTCAGCAGGCGTATACATCTACTCCAGGTATAGAAGGTGACTGGCCCCTTATCGGTCACGACCCTCCACTCGTACTTACCCTTAGCGCTACGTACGCCTAATATCTTCTTGACTCTGGGCATGAAGTAGATGATCCTCAGCACCCTTTCTAGGAGTTCCCGAGACCTCGGGTCCAGCCTCCTATAGTCCCTGAGCATGCCCAGCTCTTCCTCACCCTTATAAAACATTATGATTTCGGGGTGTGAGTAGGGGAAGGGGCGCCTCGGCCTTACTCCACAGTACACCCGCCCCTCGATCTCCACGTCTACCTCATCTAGCCTAGCTTCCAGCACGTGAACGCGCCTGGGGTCGAGGATCTTAAGCTCCCTCTGGAGGTTTTCAACGCACATATCCTCCACTCACCGTAGCGGCGCTCATCCTAGTGAGCCCCTTAAGCTGTGCCTCCCATAGCTTCTTGTACAGGCCGCCGCGCTTAAGTAGCTCCTCGTGCGCCCCTTCCTCCACTATCCTTCCCTCATCCATCACTACGACTCTATCAACAAACCTTAGCGTGGATAGCCTATGTGCTATTATTATCGTAGTCCTACCCTTCGTGAGGCGCTCAAGCTCCTCTGTCACCTCCTCCTCTGTTAGCGCATCTAGAGCGGCGGTGGGCTCATCCAGTATGAGTATCTTCGGGTTCTTAAGCAGGGCTGCTGCTAGGGCTACCCTGGCCCTCTCGCCCCCCGATAGCCTGGAACCTCTCGAGCCTACCTCAGTGTCGTAAGCTTCAGGCAGTCTCATTATGAAGCTATGGGCCCTAGCGGCTTTAGCGGCGGCTATTACCTCCTCTGGGCTAGCATCCTCCCTGCCCAACATTATGTTCTCAGCTATGGTAGTATCTAGCAATATCGGGTTCTGGAGCACTATAGCCACCTGCTTCTTCAGAGAGGAGCTCTTTATCTCCCTCACGTCTACGCCATCGTACTTAATGGCGCCTACCTGGGGCTCGTAGAGGTGCAGCAGCAGCTTAACTAATGTCGTCTTGCCAGAGCCGCTTGGGCCGACAAGGCCTATCCTCTCGCCAGCCCTTATCCTCAAGTTCACTCCCTTGAGCGCGTAGTGGACTCCATCATACGTGAACCAGAGGTTTTCACATTCAACCTCCCCCCGCAGCTCTAAGTCCCTAGCGCGTGGCCGCTCCTCAACCTCAGGCTCCAAGTCTAATACCTCGAATATCCTGTTGGCGGCTACGGCAGCGCGCTGTAGGCTCTTAACGTTCTCGAGCAAGCTGAAGACTGGCGTGTAGAACATCCACATGTAGCTGGTGAAGGCCATGAGAGAGCCTAAGCTCATGGCGCCATTAAGCACTTGTAGCCCGCCCATCCACCAAACAAGGATGTTGCTAATGGTAAAGGCGAGGCCGACGGCCGGCCATATCTCCTGCTCAAACTTGAACACGTCCATCTGAGCTCTCTCGTACTCCTCCAAGCTCTCTGAGAACTTCTCTCTAAACGTGGGCTCCTTACCAAAGCTCTTAACTAATATAGCGGCGTTAATGGCGTCTGACACTATCGACACTATTCTCGACCATCTCCTCCAGAGTCTATGATAGTACCTAGCGGCAAGCCTCCTGTAAATCGCGCTGCCCAGTATCGCGATTGGAATGGGGAGTAGGGCTATGGCAGTTAGCCAGGGATTTAGGGTGACGAGTGTAACGCCTATGAAGGCTATCATGGCAGCGTTTATGAACATCATGTTAAATGAGCCTGTCATGAACCACTGTATCCTATTGACATCGTCTATGACCCTTGAGAACAGACTGCCACTCGTGAACCTATCGTAGTGAGAGAGGGAGAGCTCCTGAAGCTTGGAGAAGACCTTGTACCTAAGCCTGTTAGCCACTGCAACATTCAACTTGGTACTCAGGTATCCGTTAAGGGTTCTTAAGGCAGTGTTGACTAGGTTTACTGCGAGGAGGCCGAGCGCTATCTGAGCCAATTTCTCGACGTGGGCGCGGGTTGTTAATACTTCGTCGACTAACACCTTCATCAAGTAGGGGGGGATTAAGTTCACGAGCCGCATGGCTACAGCTACGATTATAGTCGCGGCGAGCAGCGGCGCTATGGGCTTTAGGAGCCCTAGCAGCCTTATAAGCACCGCCCTAGAGCTTCTCTTCTCGGCTTCTGCCTTGACTTTCTTCAGGAGCTGGCGCTTCAAGAGGCTGTAGGGAATTCTCCCAACCACCAGGTTGTTTATGAGGCTGACTAGGCTCTCGAACGCCTTTAGCCTAGCCTTGGTGAATACCACGACGCTCTTTGGCCCCTCATCGGTGTCCAGGGCCATTACGCAGGTGTTGATGTAGCTGCGTAGGGATGCCATCGTTATCTTGGAGAGGGGAACCTCGTACTCGAGCCCCTCATTTAGGACTAGAAGCCTCTTATTGGTAAGAACGACGTGCTTCTCGCCGTACTCGTCACCTACTAGGTCGGACCGGGCTACCGCTACTACCTCCTCGCCCTCCTCTAGTAGCTCCTTGAGGGGGGGTGGAAGCTCGCCGCTGGGCGGATATAGTTTAATGCCGTTATCATCCTCGTCACCACCCATACCCACCCCCCGGGTGTCGGGGAGTGTGAGGCTCCTCCTATTTAAAACTTCCGTGTGGGTATGAAGCGGCAATCACTTAAGGGCATACGCGTAAGTATATTGGCCGATGAAGAGCCATTGCAGCGCGGATGAGTGAAGAAAAGGTTTCCGGCCTGAGGCTCACTTAATGTCTTCAACCCCTCTATCCGTTATCACGAACTTCGCGGAGGCGCCCCTAGCTATCCTCGGAGAATCGATACACTCTATAACCCACGAGTCGCCGCTTCTCCTCATTAAGAACCTGTGAGTTGAAGCATGTGCTATTATGTTCCCTCCTGCGGGCAGCTTTAGCGCTGCGCCCCACGGCACCGGCTGCGTTAGAACTTGGTTGGTGATCGCGATGGCCATGTTGTAGCGCCTAGCATACCTCTTTAGCCAGTCTAGCAGGTAGTTGATTCTCTGCTGCCTCGCCGCCAGCATCTCGCGGCCCTTAAACTCGGCTCTGTACAGCGCTATGATAGAGTCGACTATGAGCAGCCTAGCGCCCTCCCTAATGATGTGGGGGAGCTCCTCTATCACTATCTCCTCCAGCTCATCCACGTTTAACGGTCTCACGACGTATATGTTCTCCAGGGGGTTCTCAACTCCAAACTTCTTGCCCATCGCCTCTATCCTGCTGGGGCTAAAGGTCCCCTCAGTATCTATAAACACGGCCCCACCCCCCAGCCCGCCCTTGCCGGGGGGCAGCTGGACGGTCACAGCTAGCTGATGGCAGAGCTGGGTCTTGCCGCTGCCGAATTCTCCCGCGAACTCGTATATGTCCCATACGTAGACGCCGCCGCCTAACAACTCATCTATCGCCCTAACCCCCGTTGTGAACATGTCGCGTGCATCTAGCATTCTAGCGTATTCCGTGCCCTTAAATGCGCGCTTAGTGCCCTCGCGGCTCCGCACGAGCCTACGCGCGGCTCTAACGATGAGCATAGCCTTCTCAACATCTATTCCAGCCCTATCAGCCAGTTCCTCAGGATTGAAGAGTGCTACGTCTTCAACGTACTCTGCCACTCTAGCGACCTTCTCGAGTGTTAGCTTGCCTACTCCGCTTACCTTCCATTCCCTAACTGGCGTCAGCTCCTCGCTCATCCCACCACCACGGGCTGCCCATCAACTAATAAGAGCGAACCCCCCCTCTTGTCGTAAACTCTCAATATTGTGTGCAGCCAGCTCCACATGCCGAATAGCCTAGCTGCGCCTGTGACTACGAAGGGGACCCTGTAAACGTTAGCGACCCTCTCCATTATATCGAGCGCGTAGAGAATCCCTTCATTTACATGTCTCGTGAACCTCTCATCCAGATCTTCCACGAGCACCGGCGCTCTCCTAGCCTCCAGCCGCCTAGGCAGCTCGATTAACAAGTCCCATAGGAACTCCTCGTCTAGGCGGGCCTCGGGGGCTATCGGCTCGGGAGTTAGCTTGAACTCTTCCCCAACTACTAGCGTGAGGCCAGGCGATACGAGGAGCCTGCCACCGGGGTAGCTTAGCTCAGCGTACAGCGGGTGTAGGAGGACCATGTGCTTCTTAGCCATAGCTAGGAGTTGTGCAGCTCTCTCAGCTCCCACCCACTGTTCTAACTCCTCGCGCCTAAGGCACTTGAGATGCGTCAATGATATCAGCAGTTTACCAACCTGTAAGTATCTGGGTCTCATGCCCGCCCCCTCTCTCCTATCACCTTAAGCCATGGGTTGCCGACCAACCACTCCGGCAGGGCTCCTGCCTCTAGCTCAGCATGCCTAGGCCGGCTAACTCTAACTTCCGCCTGCTCTTCCCTCTCTCTGCCCAGCCTTAGCTCCCACAGCGCTTCAAGGAGCTTCTCATATACGCGCTGTCCCTTGGTCGTTAGCCTAACGACCTTCAGCCTCCCATACTCCTCCACCTTAACCAGCCCTAGCTTCTCTAACTGTGAGACTACGCTCCTAGCCCTCCTGGAGTTTCTATTAATGTCGGATATCTTGACCCCATCACCTATTCTATACACCCAATACAGCACGTTGAATTCGCTGAACTTCCTCACATTAATAACTTCAACTAGAAATATTTAAGCATGTCTTATGCCTATTATCTTACTCAATTTACCCTGTCCTGGACATGAGATGTTTAACTCTGGGCAATAGCTCCCAACCGTGCTCTATGACGCCAAGCCTGCCTCTCATACACTCCCTCTCCGTAAACTTCTGCACGTCGTCTGGTTTAACGCCTGGCACGTGTACTGCCACCGGCACTGGGTCATCGGTGTGCGCTCTTGCGCTGGGCGGTGTCGCATGATCGGATGTGACTATCATGGCACATTCATCCAGACTTATCCTATCGAGGAGTGGCTTAACGAAATAAAGATCTGCGTCCTCTATGGCCTTAGCCTTCTCCTCGAGGAGGCCGTCATGCCCAGGTTCGTCGGGCCCCTTAAGGTGCACGTATACAGCGTCCACCTCATCAAGCAGGTTTAAGGCAGCCTCTAACCTCTCCCTGTAGTCTTTAGCCCTGTCCCCGGTGGGGAGAGGCACCTCAGCCACCTTCATGCCTAATAGTCGAGCTATACCCTTCTCAACAGGCATCTCGACTACCGCTCCGAACCTCAATCCGATCTTCTCAGCTATGGGCTCTGCTCGGGGGAGGCTGCCTCCAGAATCCCTTAGAAGTATGGCATTGGCTTTTAGAAGGCCTCTCCTAACCCTTTCCTCATTAACTGGGTGTCGACTGAGTATCTCCACGGCCCTTCTGGTGAATTCGTTGACAAGCTCAGCGGTCCTCCTAGCCTCGGGAGTGTCGCTCAGAGGCCTGCAGGGCAGCAGTTTTCTCTCATAGCTAGGCCTCGCGACCGATATCTTACCCACCTTAGCATAGGCAGGGTCGGTGTTGTCGACTTCATCAGAGAGCCTATGCGTCTTGCTGCCGATTATGACGACTGCCCTGTGGCCTATGGTCGCCTTGACACGCACGTAGCCATCATAAGCGCTCAGCTTCATGCCGTCTAGGGCGGCGGCCAGCTCGCGCGCCTCAGCCGGCTCGAGGCGCCTGCCAGCCCGCCTGTCTATTATCTCGAAGGTCTCCTCATTGACCGTAGCGAAGTTAGCTCTGAATGCGACTTCAAACCCCTCCTTTATCGTGAGCCCCGCACCTAACGCCTCGAGGGGCCCCCTTCCCGTATAGTAACGATGCGGGTCGTAGCTTAACAGTGCGAGCACTGCCGCGTCGCTCTCAGGCGCTATGCCCCTACCTATCGTGTACATCAGGCCGCATAGCGAAGCTGATGCTATCATGTCGAGGTGCGGCGTGTCGGCTAGCTCAAGGCTGGTCGGCTTATCTGAGAGCGAGTCCGCGGCCCCATCTATCACGAGGTATATCAGCTTCATCGGGGGTAAGCGGATCCCCCCAAATTTAACTCTTGAGCTAAGGAGACAGCTTATGGGTGAGGCTCAGTACCTCTTCTAGCATCCCCCTTATGCGTACGTCCTCGCTAGGGCTCGTTATAGCTGGGCTACGAGCAAGCTTTAAGGAGAGAGAGCATAGCCTCTTAAACCTTCTCCACTTAGCTCCTTGTTCAGGGGATAGTGCAGCCCTCCTCTTTACCTCGTACTTAAGCACGCCTAGGTTTAGCTCAACTAGGTTTGAGGGAAGTAGGCCTAGGCTCATAAGCAGGCTTGATGAGAGCTCTAGAAGCCCTCTAACAATGAGCTCCTTCCTCTCCCCATGGTCTGTAGACTTCGCAGCTATAGAGAGGGTGCTAATGGCGGTCCGCCAGTACTTGAGCGATAATTCCCCTACGCTAATGGAGGAGAGCTGGGCCCACGCATTAGAGACTCGCGGCGCCAGCTCTCTAGCTATCCTGAGTAATTCTCCCTCGTCGATGATCCACGCTCTAGTCCTCCAGGGCGTCCATGATAACCTACTTCTCAGATCGTCAGCTAAGAGCTCAGAGTGCAGCCTAACTAGCCTGGGTGGGGGCCGTAACCCCCGCTCCTTCAGCACTTCACGCGAGGCGCTCCTCAGAATCCTCCATGATAGTTGCTTAAGGCCCCCCCTAGACTTCACGTAGGTCCTCTCAAGTGCGTAGACGTAGTTGATGAACTTGATGGCGCTGGCTGTAGAAGGTTCAAGCTCCTCTAGGAGGCTACATGTCATGGAGACCAGAGCGCGTTTCGAAACGTATTCTCTCCCTGTGAGAGCCTCAAGTATTGAAGGGACAACTTTTGACACCACGCGGTGAGGTATCCCAGCCCTATACAGTGAGCGTGCAAGCTTATCAGCGCTAAACTCCTCTACTCCCCCATCCTCATCAACCACTTTAAGGCGTGGAGACTTCGCACTTGATACAGGCATTCTTAGAGATGGGATCAGCACATCGAGCGCCTTCACAGCCTCCTCGCTCAGGAGCCCATTGTCGAGATTCACCAGCCCACGCTCTCTCAACTTCCTGAGAGCTGCATCGACGTCGTGGGGATGTAAGCCCAGGAAGGATAGCGTGATCATAACACGCTCCATGTCGCCGTTGAGGAGGTAATACGATATCAGAGCTAACGTCTCCGTTGCGCTTAAACCGGCATAGCCTCTGCAGCGCCTAGCAGCTCTTAGCAGGAAGCCCAGCGTAACTGCACTGGGCAGCACGCTCTTAACCTCTATAAGGTGATTGCCACTCCTAGAGAGCCGCGCCCGCTCGATGGGACAGGCTAAATGCCTCGCTAAGACCTCCTCAAGTGTGGCGACCGCCTCGGTGAGAGACGGCTCCCCCACTCTTAAATGCACTAGTAACAGACCGCTAGTATCCTCGTAGTCCCAGCTTTCTATGAGCACGCCCTGCTCGCTGAGCTCGCGCGCAGCCTCATCTATAGCCAGGCCTAGCGTCGCGCTTGAGGCACGGCCAGCTTTAACCCTGTACCCAACTAGGTAATCTTCCGCCATGCCCGTGTTCAACTTAGTACTAGCCGCATTAAAAGCTACATAAAGTAGAGAACTATCTCCCTGTACTCCCTATCGAGGGATACCGGCGCCCTCAATAACACGGGCCTCCTCTGCCGTAGTACCTCACCCAATAGCTCGAGGTCTAGGTGATCCTCCATTAGGAGCTTAAGTGGCACGTTAACGCCTAGGGGGCGAGCGGGTATTATATGTCTAGTGCTCTTGGGAGGCAGTAAAATGCCACTTCGAGCTAGCTCCAGGATCTCGCGCTTGAGTGGGACGGGGGGGAGCACCGCTACTCCCTCTCGCTCCTCTAGCGCTTGGTCGCCAGGCATATAGGTAGGTCCAGATCCCGAGAGGCTGGCTAGCCTCTCCTCTATCTCCTGAGCTTTAGTGTAAGCATCAGTGAGCCCCGCGTACCTTATCCTGTAAGCCTCGTTAACGCGTATTACCGCTAAATCCCTATCACCCACATCCTCAGGCCTTATAGGCTCATAGTTGAGGCCCTCGAGGAGTGAGCTTAGCTTATAGCCCTCTTTTACCCTGTACCTCCTAGCCCACCTGTCTAGAAGCACTAATGGATTGAGGTAGTCAACCTTGCAGACAGCTATCCACTTGTAACCCAAGGCCTTCATCGCAGCCCACCTATGTGTGCCGTCTAGTATCACGCCGCTGGCTGAGTCCACTATTATTGGGTTCCGCTGGTAAACGCTCCTCTTGAAAGCCGCTTTGAGCTCCTCTAAGTAGCTAGGCACCACCCGCTCGTGAGGGCGCAGTTCATCGATTCTACAGGCGGTCAATGTAAGGTCAAGCTCCTGTTGACCCACGGATACCCTGAGCTGAAGCTCGGGCACAAGGGTAAGCTGTATAGGCATGCTTTAAGCCTAAGTCCAGGCCAGTAACCGATGTGGAGAGGCATGAAGAGCCGCGCTTAGTAGTAGTCGCTATAGTTAAGCCTGGAAGCGAGGCGCGCATAAGGCTAGATCTGTTGGACGCCCTCTATCCTCACGACAGGACTGTTAGGGTTGAGGCTTATAGTGGGGCGCTAGCAGTCTTCAGCAAGCTGAAGCCTAAGGAGGTAGTGACCCTAATGGATAAGTATCCGATAAGAGGGCTGGTTGCAGTTAGGGAAGCAGTTGAGGTTGCCTGTAGCGATGATCCCCGCGCTGCGATTGAGGAGGTGCTTAAGAGGGCTGCGTCGAGAGGCTTAAAGTTCGCCAAGGTGGAGATCAGAGCTAGGGGGTCTCTGAGGGGGAGAGATGCCGAGCGGCTAGCTGAACGCCTTGCGCGGGAGCTAGGGCTGCTGAGTAAGCCGGGAGCGAGAGCTCGAGTGGAAGTCTTAGGACGCTGTGCAGTGCTCTGCGTCCTGTCGATGGGCAAGCGCTGATGTTACACGCAGAGTTTATTACGGGGGAGCTGATATGTACACTACAGGCTCCTAGGCAGGGTCACGGTCATGTCGCACGGCGGCTCATGGCTACCGAGCTCCAAGATCTTCCGTGACGAGAGCAAGCTTCAGATAGATTACGTACCACGCCACTTGCCGCACAGAGAGGAGCAGATGCGCAGGCTGAGGGAATACTTCAGGCCCTTCCTGATGAACCCGGGCTCCATCTTCGTAAGGGTCATACTGCTGGGAGGTGTGGGGACGGGGAAGACCGCCGTCGCTAGGAGGTTCGGTGAGGATATAGATGGTATCAGGACTAGGGGTGGAGCAATTATTAGGTTCTCCTACGTCAACTGCCACGCCCATAGGACCCTGTTCTCCATCATGCAGAAGATGGGGAGGGACCTGGGCTTGAGCATCCCCAGGAGAGGTTTCTCACGAGAGGAGCTTATGCACCTCCTCTGGAATCATCTCAGGAGCAGCAACGAGTACCTTGTAGCTGCGATTGACGAGGCGGATTACCTAGCCCGTACGCGCGATGGAGAGGCCCTGTATGATCTCACCAGGATCTCTGAGGTTGTCGGCGATAAGTTCCATAGAGCTGGCTTCATATTTATATTCAGGGACCTCTCCTTCCTCGTCACGCTGGATAGATCCATCCAGAGCACGCTTCAGCACAATATCATAAAGTTCCACCCCTATACAGCCTCTCAACTCGTAGACATCCTATGGATGAGGGTTGAGGAGGGTGCCGTGTACGAGTCGGCTGTGGATGACACCGTGATGGAGATGATAGGAGAGCTTGTTGGCTATGATAAGGGCGGGCCCGGCGACGCTAGGCTAGCGTTAGAGCTGCTCTACAGAGCTGGTAAGTATGCCGAGGAGGAGGGTAGGGATGTAATACTCCCCGAGGACGTGAGGAAGGCTTATAGTGACGTTATGCCCATCCCCCGCGATGTACTGTCTAATTTGAGGCTTGGCGAGAAGCTCCTGCTGCTAGCCCTTACGCGGCTGCTACAGAGGAAGAAGTTCGTGAGTAAGGTCCCGATGGGTCTTCTAGAGCTCGAGTATAACGAGGTGTGTGAGGAGTTTGGTGTCAAGCCTAGACGCCATACGACAGTGTGGGAATACGTCAGGAACCTGCATAGAATGGGTGTGATCTCGGCGGAGAAGTCGCGGAGGGGGCAGAGGGGTAGGACCACTTTAGTTGGCCTATCAGCCGTTCCCCTACAGACACTTGAGAGAGAGCTCATAAAGATGATTAAGGAGGATATCAGGCACGGGCTCTCCTAGCTCTCGTTGAAGGTCTTGCTGCAGATGCGCGGAGCCCGAGCGCCCTCGCGAACTTCGCCTCAGATATCCCCAAACCCCTTAACAGCCTCCGCCCAGCCTCAGGATTCTCCTCATAAATTAGCTTGAGGAATGGGAGGATCTCAGTTAATGCCTTCCTGGCAGATGTGTGGCATGTCCTGGCAACGGCTCTGGCTATTCTCAGCCTCTCATCCCTCTGCTCCTTAGTAGCTGAGAGTATCCTCAGCTTATAGGGGAAGCTGTACTTGACGAATTTGAAGGGAGGCTTTTCCCTCGCACTGGCCACGCCCGCGGTCATTAGGTCCAGCGCGTATGGGAGGAGCGTCCAGGCCTGCCTCCTCTTAATTCTCCCAAGCATCATGTCAGCCCTCGATAAGGCATCGTAGGCGTCGGCTATCGCCACGATGCTTGGCGAGTACTGATACGGGATATTCTCATTTAACCACTGCATTAACATCTCATAATCGAGGGAGGGCATGCTGAGCACGGCTTTGGCGGTCTCCGGCCGCTTAGCCGTGAGCACCTGTCTCACAATCTCGAACATATTCATCTGCCTAGCCCTGTACCCCAATATCTCTAAGTCTTCGAGGGTGATTCTACGCCTGCCCATCGCGATTGATTGGAGGTCGTTGATTGCGGCTCTAAGATCCCCCTCGCAGTTTCCAGCTATGGCTCTCAACACGGAGTAATCACATTCTATCCCCTCTCGCCTGCAGATCTCCCTTAAGGCTTTGATTACATCCCTGATCCCCAGCTTCTTGAACTCTATTAATTTGCACATCGACCTCAGCTCCCTCAGCCTAGGATCCCAGGGATCATTAGCTGTGAGCACTACCGGGTACTGAGATGCCTTAATTATCTCCATTATCATGTCGAGGCCCCCTCTATCCTCCCTGGGACTCACACCGTCCACCTCATCCAGCAGTATTATCTTGCCTCGAGCGCTGAAGAGTGAGCCCTCAGTAGCGGCTCTGAGCACTCTTCTCCTAAGGGCCTCCGACGTCCTGACATCGCTGGCGTTAGCCTCTATCAGCTCTAACCCTAGCTGGTGGGCGGCAGCGTGAACTAGGCTGGTCTTTCCGCAGCCGGGTGGGCCGTAGAGTAGCGCGGCTTTCTTCTCAGGTTTCCCAGCTAACCACTTATTGAGCCAGGCCACGAAAGCCTTCTTAGCCTCGGGGTTGCCCACCACTTCATCTATCCTCCTAGGCCTGTACTTCTCAGTCCATGGTACCTCAGCTCTCGCGCTCATGCCTGGCCCCTCTTAGCCCCTATAAGCGCCATCTTGGCTAATAGCGCGTTCAACTGTATCTCATCGTCAGCGCCTTCAACTATCCTGTAATTCAGCTCTCCTAACAGCTCGACGAGCTCTAGCCTAGTTCTCTCATCGAGGTTCAGGCCGCTCCTAGCTGAGGTCACCTCTCTGTAGACGAGCTTTATTACATCAACTCCCGAGAGCCCGTAAGAGTATAGCAGCGCTCTGAGCTTCTCGCGAGCCGCCAGGAAATTCCCCCCTAGAGCGAGCTTTATCATGTCCCTAATCTCAGTCGGTGTGACCTTGCCCAATGCCTTATACACGGTGTCAGCATCGACAACCTCGCCTATGGCGGCGGCAGCCTGGAGGGCGTTTATCGCCTTCCTCATATCCCCCATGCTCTCCTCCCATATCGCCTCGAGCCCATCCTCGGTTACTTTCACACCCTCGTTCTCAGCTATGTACCTGAGCCTGGCGATGAAGTCCTCCTTGGGTATTGGCTGGAACCTGAATATCGCACACCTCGACTGTATCGGCTCTATTATCTTCGATGCGTAATTTGCTATCAGGATAAAGCGAGCCGTCCTAGAGTACAGCTCCATGGTCCTCCGCAGCGCCTGTTGAGCATCGCCAGTCATGTTGTCAGCCTCATCCAGTATTATCAGTTTAAATGGGACCTCGCTGAGCGGGACAGTCCTAGCGTACTCCTTTATCCTCGTCCTGATTACGTCAATTCCCCGCTCGTCCGAAGCGTTGAGCTCTAGAGTGTTATCACGCCACTTCTCTCCATACAGCTCATAGGCAAGGCAGAGTGCAGCCGTCGTCTTCCCCGTGCCGGGAGGACCGACGAAGAGGAGATGTGGCACATTCTTCTCCCTGACGAATTCCTTTAACCTCTCGACTATCTCCTTTTGATCCACCATCTCGTCAAGCCTCCTAGGCCTATACTTCTCAACCCATAACTCCAGCGAGTACCGCTCTCTCATCGCTCCACGCCCCATAGTTATGGGAGCTACACGTTATATAGCTAGTGTACGCCTAAGACGCGCGGTCATCGGGCCCCAGCGGGGGCCTGATGGCGGGGCCAGTCCCCACCGGCACCCTGGAAGCGGAAGCCATTATGCTGAAGCCATTCAAGCTATTCGCGTCAGCCGCTATTACCAGCAATGGCCCGCCGCTCCAGCGGCGCCTAAACCTCCTCACCGCTACAATCCTCAGCCCGCTCCTGGACAATTGCAGCACGAACCGCGGCCTAGGGCTCAGCTCAAGCTCCTCCTTCAGGGCCCTGATCGCTGATTTACCAGGCCTAATGTTCAGGCTGAGAGACCTGCTGTACGGCACCCCCTTATCCCAAGGAAGTATTCAAATATTAACTCCTCCGAGCGCTTGTCAACTCTATTACAACAGCCAAGGTTAAAAGGGTGGTAGAGTCAGAAAGGCGGGAGACCTTGAGGCGAGTAATAGCCTTTGTGCTTGCGACCATAAGGACGGGAAAGGAGTACGATGTAGTAGAGGAGGTGAGGAAGATAGAAGGGGTCAAGGAGGTCTTCATAACTTATGGGGTATGGGATGCGCTCATTAGAGTTGAGGTGCGCTCGCTCAGCGAGCTTGATAAGGTTGTGACTCAGATAAGGGGCGTTGAGGGAGTCGAGTATACTACGACGCTCGTGGGTGTCTGAGGTGGAGAGAGCGTCAAAGTTAGCGAGGATAATAATCACGGTAGCCTCCAGGGGTAAGGCGGCTTTAAGGAGAGCTGGGCGTAGGCTGTACCAGGTGTACTTGAGGCCTGTAAGGCTTATGGAGGAAGTGAGGGAGAACCCCGATGCCTCGGCACCAGCCATATTAATAGCCATAGGCTTCACATTGCAGACCCTCATAGTATGTGCACTGCTCTTCGGCGTTAAGCTTAGCATACAGAGCGCGCCTCCTGTGGATCTGCTGTCGGGCTTTTACTCAAACCTTCCAACGTATATCGTGTTAAGGGGCGTTTCACTCTTCGCGGTATGGTTTATCCTCTTCATCATATACTGGTTTATAATGTATATACTGGGCTCGCGCGTGGAGGGCTTCACCGTCTTCTCCGCTGTAGGCTACACCTTATCCTGTCAGATACTCACGTTCGCCGCCGTGTTAGCCATTTATAGCGTGGCGGCATCCATGACTCCCTCGATCACGCTGGTGGGCGTGAGGGGGGTGTATCCACAGCTATTCTCACTGGCAGCGCACAGGTATAGGCTAGACGTGGAGAGTTCCGCAATAGGCGTTCCAGTCCAGGGGCTTATCGAAGGCTTCGAGTACTTTGGCTCCATCTGGAGCACTCTACTAACGCTGCTGACATTTAAGGTGGTAGGTGAGCTCCCCTGGAAGAAGGCCGTGGGAGGAGGGCTAGCGGCGGCAGCGGCGGCTTGGCTCATAGCAGGGATCTTCAGGATAGCGGGCTTAATCTAGGGAAGCGGGTCCTCTAGCTCTTAATCGTGCCATACCCTATTAAGCGCCACCTACCGCCTATCTGCCTGCTAATGGCTAGCTTCATCCCCGGGTATGCCGCGATAGGTATCCTCAAGAGTAGATCGGCTTCATCGCCCCTCAGCCCCCTTACGAGGCCGATCGTCACTGCTGTTCCCACGTTGAGCATCAACAGCTCTCCCCTCCTTAGCGGCTCCACCCTTATCTCCTTCTCAAGCCCTACCACCCTCTCAAGCAGAGAGTACTCCACCGTTATCTCGTGCAACACGGGCGGCATGGAGCCGGGGCGGCCAACCACATTACCCATCATGTTATCAGATTTAGTGACGCTCGGATCTAGCTTAGTGCCAACCCCTATTAGGCCTCCAGGGTAGGCCACCTCGAGGTCCTGCGTCCCAGACCTTAAGCTAACTATCTCAGTTATCACGGGCTCGTACCTGACGGCTCCCCGTCTAGTCTCCACCTTTATGCCAGGCCGTATCTCTATCTCGTCACCAACCTCGAATTTACCCTGTATTATCATGCCCCCCAGTACCCCGCCCTTTAACTCGTCAACAGGTGTACCGGGCTTGTTAACGTCGAAGCTCCTCGCTACCAGCATTAGTGGAGGCTTATTCGGGTCTCTCTTCGGGGTGGGGATGTACTCCTCTATAGCCCATACAACGGCGTCTATATTCACTTTATGTAGGGCTGATACGGGTATGATCGGCGCATCCTCAGCCCACGTGCCAGCTATGAACTCCTTTATCTCTTTATAGTTCTCCTTAGCTCTCTCCTTAGTTACTATATCGATCTTATTTTGGACTATAACTATGTTCCTAATCCCTGATAGGGTTAATGCCATAAAGTGCTCTCGAGTTTGGGGGCGAGGACAGGGCTGTGAGGAGTCTATCACGAAGAGCACACCATCCATTAATGCTGTGCCAGCCAGCATAACGGCCATCAGCATCTCATGGCCGGGCACGTCTACAAAGGAGATCTTGCGCACGGGCTCAAGCTCGCTCCCACAGTATTTGCACTTCCCGTCGGGGGGAGCGGTAGCTGACGTGTAGTAAGCCTGAGGCGGCGGGCAGTTGGGGCACTTCAGTATCATCGTATCAGCGTAGCCTAGCTTAAGCGTTATCCCCCGCTTCAGCTCCTCTGAATAACGAGCTGTCCACACCCCGGTGAGGGCCTCGACTAACGTGGTCTTACCGTGGTCAACGTGGCCAGCCGTACCTATGTTAACTAGTGGCTGAAGCCTTCCCTGCTCCTCCACTCTCACCCCCCTCGACTATTACAGTATTTATCTGGACAATCTCCTCGGTTATTACGTTCCCCCTCACGAATTTCCTTCGTCTCTCTCCCTTCTCTCGAGGATGGAAGCCTGGAGGGCTTGATAGTAGCAGGTACCTCTTCACACCTCCTGGGAGGGAGGGGAGCATGGGCTCGCCCGCTCTCCCAGAGCCGCCAGTAATTTTCAGCTTGATGCCCGGCTTGCCCACAATACTGCCGTCGAAGACGTCGCCTATCTTGAGGCCTAAGAGCCTCCTAGCCGCCTCTCCCTTCACCTCTACCTGCTCAGCCTTCCCCGTCTTGGGGTCAGCTATGACTACTTTGAACTCAGGCATCGTAGCTACCTCACGGGCTTTGTTTAAGAAGCTTTTTCCCCGCTAGGGCGGGAGCTCTTGCGTCAGCCCGATCTTGAGAAGCCTGATCCTCTTGAGAATCTCCACCTCCTCCTCAGATAACTGATCTGCAAACTCCTCTAGGAGAACTGTTATATGCTCGAGGGGGACGTCCACGTACAACACGTCCCCCTCCTTAACCTGCCTGCCTATTATCACCTTACCCCTTATGGATATGGCAACCGCCTGCCCCTTTACCGCCTCCTCGAGCGGCTTCTTATGCTCTTGTATCTGCATAATTTCCCCGATTCTCCTCCCCTTCCTGGTGATGAGGGGGTATCCCTTCCTTATCCTCCCAGCGAGCACCTCAACGCCTACTATGGCCGGGGCACTCCTCCTAAACACGTAGCCTGGCAGCACCTTTATCTTGCCGGGGAGTACAAGTTTGCTGAGCTTCCTCGCCCTCTCGGCCTCCCTCTCACGCCTATACCAGTCCACGTAGTCCTCGACTAACTTGTAGATGATGCTGCTCCTAAAGATCCTCACTCCATTCATCTTCGCCTCAACTTCTGCCTCCTCCGTCACCCTCACGTTAAAGGCCAGGATAGCGGCTCTCAGCCTATCCACGTTTTTAACGAGCATGGCTTCCACGACATCCCGCTTAACCACAGGCCCTATGTCGGCGTATCTAACCGGCACTCCATGCCTACGGAGGTAGCTCACTAGTGCCTCAAGAGTGCCCAGCGTATCGGCCTTAACTACGACGCCGCACACATCGCGCGCTATCTTAACCGACTCCACCTCCTCCTGAACCTCTCTAGCCAGCTTCTCCAGCTCCTCCTCGTCAGCTGAGGCCACAAGCGGGGCACCCGCCACCGCCCCCTCTAGGCCCTGGGCTACCACCAGAACTCCCGCAGCAGCTCTTACCTCATCTACGTGCATGAACCTATCCTCTGGAGATCTCATCTCGTCGAGGGGTCTAGGCATCAAGAGCGCCTTGACTCTGGTCACGATCGGCTTCTCGAGCCCCCCGACCACTATCGTGTCCCCCCTCCTCAGGACGCCGTCGTAGATTATGGCTGCCACGGTGGTGCCGAGCCCCACCATCTCCCTAACCTCGAGCACGACGCCACGCGCTGGCCCTACTTTAGCCCTTAGCCGCTTGATCAGGTACCTCTGGGCCAGGCCAGCTAGCACTAGCATGAGGTCGGGTATTCCCTCACCCGTGAGCGCGCTTATCGGGACTATGGCGACCGTCCTGGCGAAGTCTCGGATCCTATCGTACCTGTCAGCCATGAAGCCCTCCTTGTTCAACTCAACTATTATTGATGCTAACAGCTCCTCTAGCCTGGCCTGTACTTCCGGGTCCTGCTCAGCCAGATTGTGTATGAAAGGCGCGCCTGGCTTGGATCTCCAGCCCGGTATTCTGTCAATCTTATTGGCAGCCACGACGAAGGGAGTGCGTCTTGTCTTCAGTATCTCTATGGCTTCATAGGTCTGGCGCTCAAAGCCCCTGTTAACGTCTACGACGAGTATAGCTAGGTCAGCGATGCTTCCGCCGCGGCTTCTCAGATTCGAGAAAGCTTCATGGCCGGGAGTATCTATCACTAGGAACCCTGGTATCCGTATATCTGCCCTTAGGGTCTTAATGAGTGGCTTGCACATCTCCTCGAGCGCTCTCCAGGGAAGGAAGGATGCTCCAATGTGTTGCGTCATCGTACCAGGTTCCTTGCGCGCGACGGCGGTACCCCTTATCTTGTCAAGTAGTGTGGTCTTGCCAACATCTACGTGACCAAGTACCACGAGTATCGGCGATCTTATGAAATAGCTCATCTCCTCCGGCCCTTACTTATCACCTTCTCCTTCCTGCCGTAGAACGCTGTCCATTTGAGCTTGGTAGGGTCACGGCCCAGCTTCAGTGCGTTTTTAAAGCATTTGCTGGAGCAGAACCTGAGGACTGTGCCATCGTTCCTTACGTACCACATCCCCGTGCCAGGCTGGATGATTGATCCGCAGAAGCTGCATCTGTAGACCCTGACCATACAGCCGCCACCTCTCACATCTAGCCGCTTGCCCCACTTTAAAGCTTGTCCCCGCTGATAAATCTTTATATAGGGATGCGGGGCTCTCGGAGAGGATGAGCGATGAGGGGTGAGCGATATGTCGGG
>Ga0180302_10000139_pt1 | contig 28890 bp, 25 predicted proteins | sample GuaBasSediGuay17_FD_121794 | JGI IMG/M metagenome (GOLD analysis project Ga0180302, IMG submission 121794) | Subseafloor sediment microbial communities from Guaymas Basin, Gulf of California, Mexico - Guay17, Core 4571-4, 12-15 cm | ecosystem: Environmental > Aquatic > Marine > Hydrothermal... | reverse complement strand
CTGGTATATTCAGCCAGACGAGTTCTTAGTAGAAGGTGAATCGATAATCAGGAATCTCATGCTAGGTATTAGAACGGCTAAGAGCTTTGGTAACTGTATGATGGTGGGATACCTCCCTGACACATTTGGTCACACTGCTCAGATGCCTCAGATACTGAAGAAATTCGGAATTGACAATTTCGTTTTCCATAGAGGATTGGGTACAGAATTTGAGGAGCTGGGGACTCCATTTATCTGGCAAGCCCCTGATGGTAGTAGAGTGATAGCGCTATTCCTCTACAGAGGATACTGTAATCTACATCGAATTTCAGAGGATTTTGATGAATCTGTATCACATCTAAACGAGCTCTATAAATCATGGAAGGACAAAGTTAAAGTGCCAGTAATACCTGGTATGATAGGATGCGACCACCATCTTCCTAAGGAGTTTGTCCCTGACTTCGAGAGGTACGCAAGAGGAGTTAGGGAGTTACCATTTGACGTAGAGCAGGGAGACATGGAGAAGGTCATAGAAATTTGCAGAAAATATCGTGACAAATTGAAGGAGCACTCTGGAGAGCTTCTCAGTAGTCACTATCACTGGGTACTTTACGGCACATGGTCAGCTAGAGTTTACTTAAAACAGCTTAACTTCGAGAACGAAATTCTCTTAACCTACTTAGTGGAACCACTTTGGACCATAGCATGGTTATTAGGGGGACGCTATCCAAGTAAGTTGATATGGAGAGCTTGGAAGTACGTGATACTATCTCAACCACATGACTCCATATGCGGTTGCAGTGTAGACGAGGTTCATAAAGAGTGCGAAGTACGTCAGCTTAAAGCCAGAACGTTAGCAAGAGAGCTCCTCTATTGCACCGGAAAGGAGTTTAACGTAATTAACTACTTCCTAACAGCAGCTGGCATCAAGGTGGAGAGTCATGCAATTCCTTCGATAAACTCTAAGGTGAATCTGGCGTTTGATGAAAAAGGAAAGCTATACTTAATAGCTTATAACACCTTACCATGGCCTAGGAGGAGCGTAATTAAGCTTAGGACTCGGAAGACCTTCTCGCTTAACAAGCACATATATGAGCGACTAAAGGCTGTAGCTAAGTTCACTCCCTTGGAGTCATTTGAGAAGCTGATAAAGGAAAAGGGTGCAATTAGTGTTGATTTTGAAAACATTGTCTTGAGAGACCCAGAGGGTAAGATTATCCCGTGCCAAGTCAGACCGGTCTATGGTGATGTTGTAGAGGTAATTTGGGTTGATGAACTCCCGCCACTAGGCCTTAAGGCATACTCTGTGGAAGAAAAAGAAGCTCAAGAAGTAAAGAGTGATTTGACAGTAGGTGAGGATTTCATAGAAAATGAGTTCCTAAGAGTCTCTTTTGACCTAGAACATGGAGGCTGCGTTACCATAGAGGACAAGCGTACTGGCCTTAAATATAGAGGCTTGAACATCTTCGAAGATAGCGGAGACGCAGGAGACGAGTATGATTACTCTCCTCCTGAAGTCGATGAAGTTATTAAGAGTACATCATTTAAAGCTAATTTAGAGATTATTGAAAAGGGTCCTATAGCAATTACTGCCAAAATCACTATTCCTATGGAGGTTCCCTCCTCTCTATCCCCTGATAGGAAGCGTAGAAGCAAAGAAATCACCTCAATGCCAGTAGAGTGTTACATATCACTATACAGTCGAGTGCCTAGAGTTGATATAAGAGTGGAAATTTACAACTTGGTTAAGGACCATAGACTTAGGGTTGTGTTCCCATTGGGCTCGAAGTGCTCGAAGCATTGGGCTGAAACCCACTTCTACGTGATAGAAAGACCCAATGAGACTCCATATTACTACCGCAAGCCAGACGGGAGCTTAGCTAAGGTACGAACTTACCCTATGAGGTCCTGGATAGACCTGAGTGACGGTGAGAGGGGTCTCTGTATTGTGACGAAGGGCCTTCACGAATACGAAGTGCGTGAGATTGAAGATAATACTGAAGCTGTCATCACGCTCATGAGATGTATTGGCTGGCTATCCAGACCTGATCTGCTAACTAGGCCTGGGAATGCAGGACCCTTTGTTCCAACTCCAGATGCTCAATGCTTGAGGAAACTAACGTTCGAGTACTGTATAATTCCACATTCGGGTACATGGCTCGAGGCAGAAATTCATAGGTCAGCTAAAGAGTTCATAGTACCTGTTGTATCATATGAGGAAGTACCCCACCGCGGGACAATTCCTTCTGTGACTTCATATATGTCCATCGAACCAGAGGAGGTAATGGTAACAGCTTTCAAGAAGGCTGAGAACGATGATGCAGTGATCGTCAGAGTTTTTAACGTGAGCGGAAAGAGTATTGAGGCCAGGTTAAAGTTCTTTAGACATGTTGAGGAAGCTTGGATTGTCGATTTCAACGAAGAGTCCATTAGCAAAGCTAAGCACGAGGGGAACCTAGTGAACATAGAGCTGAGACCTCATGAAATAGTGACAGTTAAAGTCAAACTCGCGGCTGGTGGCCTTTAAAGTATTAATGTGCTGCTCTTGAAAGTGCAGGGATAGTATAACTCCATTAAATAAAACTCTTTTTAATATTTAAGGTCATTTTGCATTTAGACTCATCAATGAGGGCTAACAATATGCAAGGTTTGAGTAATAATAAACTTGCACTTTCAAGATTAAATATTGCTATATCAGTTAGTAACTAGTGATATGGAGTTCAAAGCTAAGGTCATAAGGAACTATCAGGTAACTATACCTTACGAGGTTCGACGATTATTAGACATCAAAGTAGGCTCTTACATCAGATTTATTATTGATCAAGATAGTGGCAAAGTTTTCATAGAAAGAGTTACGACTGAGAGGAAGAGACTTGCTTAGGTAAGAGGCTCAGTCCAGAAGAGATGGATGAAATCATAGAAGAGGGCTTGAGAGAGTGTATGAAGTAAAGAAAGCAGTGATGAATACGATAAGTTCTAGTATCATTAAACGAGCGTTAAATTATATACTCCGCATTGTTAAACATTAGAGCATTTTAAAGTCCTCTACATGTCAATTTTCACCAAGTGAGTTGCCCTAAATATAGGAAATAGGAGGTTTCTATAAATACAAACAAAGTAGCATGGATTCTAAACAGAGATTTTAATAAAAACAAATGTAGCTGATTAACTGACTAATCAAGTATTACTTTCAACCACGGCTTGATTATCTCCTCACTAGCTCCTAGTTCCTTTAGTGAGTTTATGAATTTCTCATGAAGTTCTCTCGCGACTTCTAAGTTCTCCTTTAATACATTCTTCTCCTGTCTAGGATCCTTGCCTAAGTTATATAGTTCAGTGGTTATTCTTCCAAACGGTTTTAATTTCCTTGGGATCCCATCAACTATCATCGTATACTCTGCTTCTTCAAGGCCTTTAGGACCTGCCTCAGAGGCTAGTATGAGAGACCATTCTTTAGATGTTATCGTAGGCCTCAATCCAGCTCTAACCCCTCTTATCAGGGAAGGAGTCGATATGGCTATATCTCTTACTCTTTCGACTCTTTCCTCGATTAGGTTAGTTAAGCTCACTCCTTGAACCCCCTCTGGAGCTCTTAGTCCAGCTAACTCAATTATTGTAGCAGCTATGTCTGGAGTTTGTACCAACTCGTCTATTTCCCTACCAACTTCCCACCCTAGAGTCTCGGCTGGCTTAATTATCAAGGGAACGTGACAAATTTCCTCATAAAGTTGCATTAAACCATGATACTCACCAACTATTATTGACTTTCCGACATAGCCATGTTCTCCTAACATAAACCCATGATCACTTGTGAAGACTATTGTTGTGTTTTCATATAGCCCTAATTCCTCGACCTTCTTTAAGAGAGCTCCTATCCATTTATCAACTAAAGTAGCTTCACCTGCGTACATCGCTCTTATATGAGTAAGCTCTTCATCCGTAAGATAATCTCTAGGCCCATAAACAGGATATGTGACTTCATCGCCAACATAACCTGGATCATACATGTCAACATACCACCTCGGTGGATCCCATGGTTCATGAGGATCAAAGAAGTCTACATAGAGGAAAAATTTCCTCTCATAATTTTCCTCAAGCCATTTCATAGCTTCACTAGCTGTCTTAGCTGGTATCCAATCTTCCTCAAATCTTCTATGATAATTATTCCTCATGTGTTGTATCAAGGTATTAACATTCCTAATCTTCTCAGGGCTACAAGGTAACTTTATCTCCTTAGGAGCTGTTCTATATCTATCGTTCTCTTGTCCTCTTATCCACACCCAACCATCAAAGCCTCTGTCGAAGTTATAGCCGTCTTTCATTATATGAGGCGTGTCAACTATCATTGCACTCAAATAGTCTCTTTTCTTCAAGATCATAGGTAATGTTACTTCACTTTTAGGTAGAGGAGACCAGTCGTAATAGGTGAAGGTGAATTTTCCGGTCAGTAAGTCTAGTCTATGAGGAACTGTTGGAAATGAGGCATGGTAAGCTCTCGTGAAGGCTATCGATTTTCTGTAGAACTCGTTTAAATTAGGAGTCTTAGCGTAGACTCCACTCTTAACTTCGAACTTGTAATTGAGCAGGTCCCACCTAAATGTGTCCGATACTATCAAGATAAAGTTCAACTTCTCACTGGTCATCAACTCACCGAACACTCTGTTCTACGCTACATAAATAACTCTAACTGAGGATTATAGGGGTTCTAACTCTATAAGGACTTATAAGCAGGTTAGTAGCTAATCATATTCATGAACATAATAGTGATTATGCTTGATAGCCTCAGGCCGGACCATTTAGGATGCTACGGGAACCCCTGGATAAAGACGCCGAATATCGATGAGTTCTCAAGAGAGGCCGTAGTATTTGAGAGAGCTTATGCTGAGGGCCTCCCTACGCTTCCTGTTAGAACAGCGTTATTTACTGGAAGGTATACTCTAATGTGGAGAGGTTGGCAACACTTAGAGCCAAGTGATGTAACGTTAGCTGAAATCCTCTGGGATTCTGGCTTCACTTCGGCATTTATAACCGACACGTACCATATGCATAAGCCTAGAATGGCTTATGAGAGAGGTTTTGATTATGTAAGATTCATAAGAGGCCAAGAGGCTGATCCTTACATAATAGATCCAAGTATTAAGGTAGATCTCTCCAAGTGGCACCCTAAGAACTATTTCACTGATGGAGATAGAGAGGTCTTCATCCAATACTTGAAGAACAGACATGACTGGAAGAGTGAGGAGGACCATTTCATTGCTAAAGTGGTTAAAGCTGGAATCGAGTGGCTCGAGAGCCAGGTGAATAAAGGTAGGAAGGACAAGCTCTTTTTATGGCTGGATTGCTTTGATCCTCATGAACCATGGGATCCTCCTGAGGAGTATTATAACTTGTATGCCCCTAAGGAATACGATGATCTACTTATAATTCAACCATTTACGAGAGGTGAAAAAGGAGGACTTGTTGAAGCCTTCACTGAACTCGAAGTGAGACATATAAGAGCTCAATATGCTGGCGAAGTGACATTAGTCGATAAATGGGTTGGCCTATTCTTCAAGAAGTTAAAGGAGCTAGAGTTATGGGACAATTCTCTCATTGTCCTATTATCGGATCATGGAGAGCCTTTAGGAGAGCACGGAATAATTAGAAAGGTTAGACCGTGGCCTTATGAAGAACTGTCTAGGATAGTTTTCATAATGAAGTTCCCAAATGGTGAAGTTAGCGGGAAAAGGATAAAGGCATTTGTTCAAACCCCTGACTTATTGCCAACAGTCCTAGATCTCCTTAAACTCCCTGAAAAGAGGAGTCGATGGAGTGTGAGTCCCGAAGTTCAGGGAAAGAGTCTAATCCCCATAATCCGTGGAGAGGTAGAGGATATTAGAGATGTGGCTATAGCTGGTCACTTCGGAAAGTCCTGGAGCGTGCGTGATGAGGAGTTCAGTTTGTACCTATGGCCAAAATGGAGGACTAGTTACACATTTGGCATAGGGCCAGTTCCAAGACAAGAGAAGTTCCGCGAGGAACTCTACAGAATAGATAGAAGTTACATTCCTCCTAGACCCGAAGAATGGAGTATTGGCAGTCAACCTGAGAGGGATAACGTAATAGAGGAGTTCAAGGACAGAGCTATGGAGTTGGAGCTTAAGCTGAGAAGAGAGCTAATGAGGATAATGAGGTAGAACAGTGTGAAACCCTACGAGAGATGTGTAAGGGCTCTCGAGCTAGAGGAACCAGATAGAGTCCCAATGTTCGAGTTGGAGTTCCAGATCCCAGAGAAGGTAATAGGAGAGGAGCTGATCGTCGGGGAGCATTATAGGGAGCTAGTAAGTAAAGGAAAAGCTAAACAGGTAATAGAGCATAATGTCAGAGTCCTAGTCAAGCTATGCAAAGCATTAGGTTATGACGCTATAAGACTATATGCCGTTCCAAATATGGTTGAGGCGATAAAGCTAACCAAGAGGCTAGCATCCGACTTCATGATCATAGGGAGCTCTGACGGAACCTTAGGAATTCCCGGAAAAGTAGAAGACTTTTACAAGCTAGTCAAGATGATATACTGCGACAAAGCTCAACTGAAAAGAATATGCTCAGAAAACATCAGGAGAGCCATAGAACACTCTAAAGCACAAATTGACGCCGGAGCGGATGCTATTGTAGGTTGTGCTGACTACAGTACTACAAAGGGTCCTTTCTTAAGGCCAGAACACTTTGAAGAGTTCATATTTCCTTACTTGAAGCTTCACGTAAACGCTGTCCATAGGAGAGGAGCGTTCTTCATAAAACACACTGACGGAGATCTCTGGAGCATACTAGACGGCCTTGTGAATACAGGAATAGACGCTCTTCACTCAATAGATCCTATAAGTGGAATGGACATCGGTGAGGTCAAAGAGAAATATGGGGATAGAGTGTGCTTATGTGGAAATATAGATGTGGGGTACGTGCTCCTAAGAGCGCCAATCAGCGAAGTAGTAAAAACAGTTAAAGAGTGTATTAATAAGGCATCTCCAGGAGGTGGACATTTTCTCTGTAGTAGCAATGTTATACAGAGAGAACATTTAATAGAGAATGTGTTAACTATGATAAAGACTGGTCACAAATACGGACGATATCCAATTTCAATAAGATAAAAGAGTAAGAACTTATATTTTACAAATAGTCTAAGATTCTCAAGTCCCTGGTGAGGGTTAAGTATTATCTGATTTTTATTTAAATAAATGATCCCTCAAACTTTCCTTTCTTCTCTCTATAGAAACCCTTAAGGTTCTTTAACGTGATAGTAATTCTTGATGCAGACAAACTATCATGTCCTCGTACAGCCTAAGCTGGTTGATGTCGTAGAGTTCATTAGAAAATACAGAAGGAGTCATGTTATAACACTCTTTTTAAATTGCGAAGTTAGATATCATGGGAGAGCTAAGAGTTTCCTAGACTATGGGGACAGAATTCTAATAGCGAAGCCTGATGGTACATTACTTATACATGGCAATTTTAAGAGAGAGCCTATCAATTGGCAACCACCAGGTTCTATTTTGATGGTACAGGCTAATGATAAGGAATTAATCATTAGAAGTATTAGACCGCACCCAAGGGAAGAAATTTTGATTAATTCACCAGTAGTTTATGTTGCTACAGCATTCAGATGTACTAAGGAGAAATTCATTTTATGGGGTTCAGAAGCAGAAATGGTTGACTTCTTAATGAGAAATCCTGGGGTTTTCGAAAGTGATATAAAGTTCATCGGTAGAGAAGTTCAGACACCATATGGGAAAGTTGACTTAGTCGGAGAAGATGCTAAAGGGAGGTTTGTAGTCTTTGAATTTAAGAGATCTACTGCACAGCTTCAAGCAGTATCACAGTTAAAAAGATATGTAGACTATTATAGTAAGCTTAGAAAGGAGATTAGAGGGGTACTTGTAGCCCCCAGTATTACAAGTTCAGCATTAAGATTACTTAAAGAGTATAGGCTAGAATTCCTTAAACTCCAGCCAGTTACAACATCACATAAAGCGAATTTTGACAATAGATGACCATTGCTTAACTTACTTATAATCATTCCACAACTCCTAGCTCATATCAACTCTTAGCCTAGGATGCTCTCTAATTCTGTAACTTAGGACTATTCAGTTAAGATCAGCTTGAAAAGATACCTTAACGTTTAAATGCTTCTAACCTTGGTGTATAGATCGATGTCAAAGCTAACTCCTCGTGATAGGGTTATCTATGCCTTAGAGCATAAGGAGGATAAGCTTGATCGTATTCCTATTCATGACAGTCCATGGGGAGCTACTGTTGATCGATGGAGGAGAGAGGGGCTTCCTCCCGGAGTTAGTCCAGCTGACTACTTTGGATATGAAATTGCGGTCTTTGGAGCTGATACATCACCTCAATTCCCCGTTGAGGTTTTATATGAAGATAGCGAGTACATAATCGAGAGAACTAGTTTTGGAGGAATACGTAAGAATCATAGGGACTACTCAACAACTCCTGAAATTATAGACTGGCCGTGTAAGAGTAGAGAAGATTGGGAGAAGATTAAGATTAGGCTTAAGCCTAGTGAGAGGCGAGTGGATTGGGTAACTGGTCTTAATAGGTATCATCGCGAGAGAAGTCGTGGTAGATTTATAATGTATGGCGCGGCTGTAGGTTTCGACAAAATACAGAGTTACGTCAAGACTGATAAGCTACTTGTAGCTATCGTGAAAGATCCTGACTGGGTTATTGACATGTACTGGACTGATGCGAAGTTAGTCATGGGGATGTGTGATATAATGATCAGAGGAGGGTTCAAGTTTGATGGAGCTTTTCTATACTGTGACTTAGGCTACAAGAATGGACTTTTCTTCTCGCCCAAGTACTTTGAGGAACAACTTCACCCTGTATTTAAGGAGTTATGTAGGTTCTTCAAGTCTAGAGGCATGTACGTGTTTCTCCACAGTTGCGGTAGGGTTAAGGATTTAATACCTTACTTCATAGAAGAGGGGTTTGATGTACTTCAACCCTTAGAGGTTAAAGCTGGTATGGACTTAGTCGAGCTAAAGGAGGAGTATGGTGACAAAATATCGTTCATGGGAGGCATAGACGTGAGATTGATGGCTTTAGATGACCCAAGACCGATAGAAGAGGAGATAAAGAGAAAAATCACTGTAGCTAAGGAAGGTGGAGGATATATCTATCACTCAGATCACTCTGTGCCCAAGAACGTAAGTTTCCAGAACTATAAGCGCGTTATAGAGCTAGTCCTCAAGTATGGAAGGTACGATTAACTTGATGTGTTCCTTTATATTTGAGTAAGGATCAATATGATAATGTAAGCGTGAGAACATGGAGTTACGAACTTACTTGATAAAGCTCAAGAGTCTAGAAGATTTAGTGAAACTAGCTTGTACTTTGCCAACTCCAGTACTTTATTACTTAAGGACAAGAAGTAAGAAGAATGTGTACTTCTGCTATTCGATAAGTGGTGGTACAATAGTCCTACATTATACTGAACTTGATAAGCCAATAGGAAAGAAATACGTAGCTTATAGTAGCTTTGATGGAAAACTTTCCTTCACAGATGTTCCAAGTGTAGACGCTCGACTGCATTACATACCAATAATCGAAGTTGAAAGTCAAAGTCTTGTTCCAGAGGAGGTATTCTAACTATATGACACAACAACTGCATGACATACTGTGCGAGTTAGTCGCTAGGTGGGGATACGTAGGAGCCTTTGTAGTTTCAGTTCTAGGCAATATGCTACCCTTTATGCCTATACCCTACCTAGCCGCTATCTTCCTAACTGCTGCGAATTTCCCTGAGATAGACCCTACACTTTTAGGGTTTGTAAGTGGATTAGGAGGAGGAGTTGGTAAATTAGTGACTTACATGATGGGTAGAGGAGCTGCAAGCATAGTTGACATATCTGAGGAGAGAATGAGAGCTTTGAGAAAGCTTTTAGGCAGCTATGGAGCTTTAGCAGCATTTATATTAGCTGCTACTCCATCACCTGATGACATAGTAATGATACCTCTTGGAATGATAAAATACGACATATTCAAGTACTTCATCGCAGTGACTTGTGGGAAGATAGTAATAAGCCTAGCAACTGCGTACTCCGGAAAAATAATAAACATATTCCTTGGAGGCACGAATTACTGGGTAACAATGAGTGTGTCAATAATTTTTCTAATCATTATAACCCTAATAATATTCATAATTGACTGGGTTAGAGTCTTAGAGGTAGTAAAGGAAAAAGGATGGAAAGGACTCATTAATCTTATCTTGAGTAATAGGAGAAGTGAGCTTTTAATAGAAAGAGTTAGAAGGCATTTAAGAAAATGAGCGTAGTAGTCAGACTCTATGAATTAGAACTTGAATACTGCCAAGGAGTCTATTGGCCTTCAGATGATAGCTTCTTATTAGCGGATGCATTGAAAGGAGTCACTAAAGGTGAATTAGCCGTTGACGTTGGCTCAGGAACTGGAATAGTTTCCTTGGTCATGGCAAAGGCGAGGGTAAGAGTCATAGCTACGGATATAGACCTAGACTCTGCTAAGTGCACATGGAGCAACGCTAAGAGAAATAACTTAGATCATATGGTCGATGTTGTATGTTGTAACCTCATAGAACCGCTAAGGACATCAGCTAAGCTAAACATTATCGCCTCTAATCCTCCCTACTTACCTGGAGATTGGAAAAAGGAGCAAGATGTTTGTGGAGGACCCAGAGGTATCGAGGTGATCGAGGAGTTAATACTACAGGCATTGCCCTTTATTAGAAAGGGAGCTAGACTCTATTTAGTTGTCTCGTCTATTTCAGACTTCAACTCAATCTTAAAAAAGTTAGGAGAGTTATGCCTGAGCTTTAATATTTTAAACAAAAGATCTTTTGGTCTCTTTGAGGACATACTACTCATGGAGGTGTTCAGTAAAGATAGTTAAAAGATGGCTATCCTCAAGAGGTAGTTCCACGCTGGCGATTGATGTAGTAATACTGCTTAGCTCTAACTAAAATCTTGGGCTGTAAAAAAGTTTAAAAATCATCACGTAAGATCAGTCACGGCGATGAAGAACGCGTTGGTGACTTAACTGTGCTGAAAGACGGGCGTCCTGAGCCATAAGACAGCCGATATAGATATTAAATGATTTCTCTTTTAAATAACTTAAGAATAAAGTCTATGAGTTTCTCAAAATTCATAAATGTTGGTAACGATCAACATTAATAGTCAGGTGATCCTCATGGCCTTATATCCCTTAAAACTTGAAGGAGCTCCTAGAGACTTAGGTTTACAAAGGGGCTCGGCTCTTAGGGATCTAATACGCGCATTAGTTGAAGACTATATTCCTAGAATAAGAGAAAGCGAAGAACATATGAAGATTCGAGATCACATAGAAGAGGCTCTCATGAAAAACTTCCCAGAGTTCTTGGAAGAGTTGGAAGGGATAGCAGAGGGCTCAGGTGTGGCTTGTAATGACCTTCTGCTACTTATAGCCTGGTGGAGTTACCCTACTGGTTGTAGCAATGTGGCTTTAACTGAAACTGTAATAGGTCCAGTACTAGGCTCAACTTTGGATGTAGGCTTGGATCCCTACAGGGTTATGCTCTTCTATAAGCCCAAGGATGGTTACTCGTTTGTTACTGTTAGCAGAGTTGATAACCTGAGCGCAGCTAGGGCCATGAATGAAGAAGGACTGTGTATAGGAGGCAGCTCAACCAAAGCTATTGATAAGTGTATGGGATTCCCGAGGTACGTTACTCTAAGGGCAGTAGCACAATATTGTGCTACTGTCGATGAAGCCTTAAAGTTGCTCTCCAAGTACAAAGAGGGATTCAGGAACCCATTCAATGTCATACTTGTAGACTCGGAAGGCGATGCAGCGGTAGTAGAGTTTTCCAATTGTGAAATGGAGGTTAGAAAGCCAGAAAATGGCGGAATAGCCTGTACAAATCACTACGAAACTAGATTAGCGGAGCTCGAAGCCAGAGGAATGGCTCAAGTATTCGAGTCAAAGACTAGATATGCTAGGCTACTAGATTTCATAAGGAAATGTAACAGAGAAAAACCAATAGAAGAGATGATGAAGATATTAAGATCCCACGGTCCTGGAGGCATATGTCAACACGGTCCTCCACAAGCTCTACACGCAACTCTGGCATTCATAATGGTGCCGAGAAAGAGATGGTTCTATGTATCTCAGCCTCCTGGACCTTATTGCCTAGCTAAGTTCATAAGATATGAACCGTTTAAGTAGGTGATACACCTGATAGGTCTTTGTTATCATGAATCTACGAAGGATCTATTATTTGAAGAAATCCTAAAGACTGAAGGTATCCCTTATAAGAGAATCTCCGACCTTGCAGAACTTAATAAGTTCAAAGGTCTAGTTATGGGAGAAGGCTACGAGGAGTGGACTGATGAGTTAACTTCCTTTGTAAAAAACGGCGGAATTTTAATGGTCGCAAAGCCTGAAGGCCAATTAGCTGGAGGGCTTGGGCTGAAACTCGTAGGTCGACAGCGCGAGGGTTATCTACTAATCGAGCGTGAGGAAGAGTCGCAGATTTGCTCCTACAAGGGCCCCCTACAATTATTTGGTCTATCAAATCTTTACGAAGGCGGTGAGATACTAGTTAAACTCAAACCTGAAACTGATTATGGTGCTATCATCCGTGTCAAGATGGGTCTCGGAAAGGCGCTTATAATAGCATTTGACCTACCTGAAACATTTATATCTCTTCAGCAGCCAGCATCAGAAAGCGGTAAGGCATTTGATGCTAGCAAGGTCGAAAGGGAGTTGAGCGGGATACCTCAGCTTGACATCATGAGAAGGCTCATAGTTGGTTTATTCCTCAAAGAGCTTGGAGTACCTGTTCCAAGAAAGTGGTACTTTCCACATGGGAGTAGAGCGCTACTGGTCTTAAGTGGCGATCAAGATTGGGCACCATTTGAACAGCTTTTGGAAGTGTTAAACTTGATGAGAGAGCTAAATGTACCCTATACACTGTTCGTCACTCCAGAGCCCCAATCGGTGAGTAAAGAGCAGTTCAAGTACTTGATCGAGAATGGCATGGATTTAGGCTTCCACCCTAACTTCTTCAAAGGAGGTGGTAAAGTCTTCAAAGAAGGGAAGGTAATATTGACGGCTAAGCCTATATTCACTGAAGAGGAGTTCTCTAAGCAGCTTGAGGAAGTTGAGGACCTGATAGGTTTTAGGCCTATAGGCTGTAGATGTCACGGTCTTAGATGGGAGACTGCACTAGACTTGCCTTTGTGGATGGAGAGAGCAGGTCTCCAGTACGATTCAACTCTTGGCCAGAAGTTCGAAGAAGACAAGCCTGCCAGAATAGGCTATCATGTGGGGACAGGGCTCCCATACTACTTCATAGACACTTCAACCTATAGGCGTATAGACGTTCTTGAAATACCAATGCTAACAGGAGACCAAATGCCATTTGTGAAGCCGCACGAATATGTAGTCGCTATAAAGCCTAACGTTATGAAGTCATTTCAAGCTGGCTTAGGTTTAACTGAAGAAGAGGCCTACATTATACTCAAAGAGCTCCTTGATGCATCTGTTAACAAATTCCATACTGCTATCTGCCTTTGCTTTCACCCTATTTATCTGGCTTCTAGGAAGCTTAAGCTCCCGAAAGTTCACCATAGCGACCTCTTCTTCAAACTACTTGTAAAGTATGCCAAGAGAACTGGAATCCAGGTGATGAACGCGACTGAATGGAATAACTTCTGGAGGATGAGGGAGAAGGTGTTGATTGAAGAACTTGAGTGGGATCCAGAGTCGATGAAGATGAGCTTCAAGATTAGACTTGAGGAGGGAAGTTTAGGCATCTCTCTGCTTATACCAGTGTATTATTGTGGACTCAAAGCAGTCATTCATACAGATGGGAAGCTTGCAGAATACAACGAAGTCGAAATCCTAGGAGGTCGTTATGCCATGATCGAGGTAGAGGCATGTTCCAAACCTAAGCTCATAGAGGTGTTCTATGGAGGAGAAGCGAGATGAATGAAGAGGTCTACGTAGTCTTCACGATGGACTGTGAGAGGATAGCCTCTGAGTCTCCTGAGGGTGGAGGTCCTCCCTCCTGGAAGGTGAGTAGGAGAGCTATAGTAGGTTGGGCGAAGGCCCTCGAAAGACACGGATTCAAAGGAACGTATTTTATAACTCCAGCTGCAGCTAATGTCCACTCCAGCATATTCGCTAAGCTCGAAGACAGGGGATTTGAACTTGGGCTTCACCTTCACCCAGGTAGCTTTAGAGACTTAACGTTCAAGTGGTATTTGGGTTCTTATGCTTATGAAGAGCAGAAGGAGGTAATCGAATTAGCCATTGAAGACTGGGAGAGAGCCCTTGGTTGGAGACCTGAGACCTTCAGAGCTGGATATACATCAGCTAACGACTATACGTTTAGGGTCTTAAATGAACTTAAATTTAAGCAGACTAGCACAATAATACCATGGAGGAATAGACCTAGTGTTTATGCTGTATGGATTGGTGCGTATCCTTATCCTCATCATGTAGATCTCTCTAACAGACTCAAAATAGGTCATAGCGATCCCTTCGAGGTGCCCATTACAGCTAACTGGAGGAGGGAAGTCGGAAAGGGAATACCACTAGACCTAAGAGTCGAAGCTAACTGTACATTGGATGTACACTTAGAAACGGTTGCAATGAACCTTGACAGGATGATCAAGTTGAATACTGACATTAAGGCCATAGTTTGCATAACCCATAACACACTAGATTATGAGAACCCAGCCAATCCTAAGAGAAAGGTTCTTGAAGCCTTAGTAGATGGAATCGTAAAGATAATCAAAGACAAAGAATTTGAGCCTATTCCAGCAACTATTAAGGAAGTCCATAAAGCCGCTCATAAGTCCGCTTTTCGATAAAGTTAAAGATAATTTACTGATCTATATAGCTGAGGTGATTTTTGTGAAAATATGTCTACATACGATATCTTATGCAGGTCTCTTCTATGATGGACCTCCACTGCCATTAGAAGACCAAATAGTTAAGGCCTCGAGCCTCGGCTACGAGGGAATAGAGATCGTCGCTAAAAGACCACTGGCCTCACCTTTAGATCTAGACAGAGAAAAGATTAATAGACTGAAGGAGATAGCGAGCTCTTATAATATTGAGTTCCCGATACTAGCTGCATACGCAGACTTAGCTAAACCATACTCCCTCGATAGGGAGAAGGAACTCTTATACGGTAAGGAATGCATTGAGCTAGCATACCAACTTGAGATACCATACGTCAGGTTTTATGGCGGAGGTGAGAGGGTATACGAAGAAGTCCCATTCTGGAAACAATGGGAGTATGTGAGAGAATGCCTGAAGTGGCTTGCAAACTTTGCATCGAAAGTAGGAGTGGGGATAGCTTTAGAACCTCACACCTCTGTAGTTCAGACTCATGAAGACGCCCTAGATATGGTAGAGCAAGTAGGCGCAGACAATCTAGCTATATGTCTGGACCCTCCTCTACTAGCAATACATAAGGAGGATGTAGTGAAAGCAGTTGAAGCTGTAGGGGATCTCATGGTTCACGCTCATATAATGGACTTTATTAGGAAGCCTGTCTTAGTTGAATATCGATCTCTTCCAGGCTTAACTGTGCTCGAGCTCACACCTCTTCAAACAGTCCCTCTTGGTGAAGGTGAAGTACGAGTTAAGGAGTTTATCAAGGCCTGTAAGAAGATAGGTTATAGGGGACATGTATCTTATGAGGTGTGTGTTCCATTTCACATTAGACATAAGAAACCAACTATAGAGGATGTGGACCGGTTAGTCAAACACGCAGTCAAATACTTAAGAAAAATTATGGGCTAGTTTGAGTCTAAAATGTAATATCTTTTTATTTATCTTAACTCATCTATGTGCTTGACTACTTTATGGAAAGCCTCGATGTACTGGTCCAGAAGCTCTTTAGGACATTTGTTAGGTATCACTGAGAGATTAAAGAGTATTCTATTTATGTACTCCGTAACTGGTAACTGACCTTCAGAATACGTGGGAATTTGTTCGACATGCTTACAAAGCCACGGACAACCCTTCCCATATATGTCTCTGATGTGAAATAGTTTAGTCAAGTGTAGAGGACGATAACCTTCGAAATTTGAAACCCTGACACCTTCTGCCTTTAAGGCCTCTATGAACTTCTCCTTAGGAACTCCCTTAAGCTTCTCCTTATAATACCTCACTAAATATATAAGCCACGCAACTTTGGCGTATGGAGCTACGTAAGGAGGTTCAATGCCCTCAATTTCCAATAAGCCCTTACTTATGTAATCCATGTTTCTCCTTCTAATCTCATTTCTCTCATCTAAGTGCTTGAGTCCAACTCTAGCTAAAGCAGCAGCTAGGGGATTTATTCTATATTTGTAACCAAAGCATACGCCAGAAAGGCCTATGACTCCTCTAATTCCCTTAGCAAGTTCTTTGTACTTCTCAGCTCTCTTGGAGGTTAACTTAGGTATTCTCTCATAATGGCCTAAGAGCACGGCTCTCTCATAATACTCCTCATTATTGGTTATTAGGAATCCCCCTTCTATAGCTGGTAAGAGCTTGCTATGCTGCATACTAAAGCAACCTATATCACCTATTGTTCCAAGCTTACGTCCCTTGTACTCATTCCCATGTGCATGGCTACAATCCTCAATTACTGGTATGTCATGTTCCCTGGCTATGTCCATTATTTCGTCCATCTCAGCCGGATGACCATATGTGTGTATCAATACTATGGCCTTAGTTCTCTTAGTGATTTTCCTCCTAACGTCATCTGGATCAAGTGTTAATGTGTTTGGGTCTATATCAGCGAATACAGGAATTCCGTGAGCTGCTATTATTGGCATCGCTTGTAAAAGCCAACCATGGGAAGGTGTTATAACTTCATCACCAGGTCCGACGCCAACTGCGAAATAGGCTGCATGAAGAGTCGAAGTACCATTATTCTGAGCTAATGCATACTTGACGTTGAAGTACTTCTTGAGATCTTTCTCGAATTCTTCTATGACTGTGTATGGATTATCCATTTCTAGGACTTCTAAAACTGCTTTTTTCTCCTCCTCACCGAAGGGAGGCCACCTAAAGGCCTCAGGGTAATCTTTCTCGACAGCTTTTGGACCTCCTCGGATAGCTAGCTTAGGCATACTTGATCACGATCTTACCTGAGAACTTAGCTACATAAAGCCTTTTGCTGAAGCATAACTCTATCTTAAAGATAGGGTGATTAAAGCGAAGATCAAAGAGACGCTATACCTCTGAGCGTATAGAGAGTAGTAAAGCATTTAATTGGAGTCGACAAAGTGCTCATCGGGGACGACGGTGGATAGAATCAAAGTTGCAGTCATTGGTTGTGGCACTGTAGCAGGCTATGGACACCTACCAGCTATTGCTGAATCTGATATTCTCGAATTAGCCGGAGTGGCGGATAGTAAACTAGAAAAGGCCATGAGCGCTGGGAAGAAGTACGGAGTCCCCTATTACATTAACTACGAGGACTTACTAAGAGTAGGCGACATAGATGCCGTAATCATAGCCACGCCGACGCCTACTCATGCTGAAATAGCAATAAAGGCATTTAATTATGGAAAACATGTTTTTTGTGAAAAGCCTATGGCCATGAGCTTAGAGGAAGCGGATGAAATGATGGCGGCTGCAAGCAACGCTGGTAAAGTGTTAATGATTGGATTCATAAGAAGGTTTGTAGATAAGTACAAGGTTATTAGGAACATAATATGTTCTGGCGAGCTAGGCGAGGTTAAGTACATCAAGCAAGTATCAAGTTGGAGTGGTCCTATTTGGGCTGGTAGAGAGAGGTATGAATGGATGATAAACAAAGGAGGAGGGCCACTGATAGATGAAGGAGTCCATGAAGCTGACACTTTAAGATGGTTTACTGGAAGCGAAGCTGAAAAGGTTTATGCTGAAGGACTATATTTTGCCGAGAATATAAGATACCCTGATCATGTGAATGTCCTAGTGAAGATGAAGAATGGAGTGCTAGGAGTATTCGAGCTGAGTTGGGTGTATAAGACAAGCATAGATACAATTGAGGTCGTAGGAACTAAGGCTACGCTTATAGCTAAAGGTGATGAAATTAAGATATGGGTTGATGGAACAGAGAAGGTTATTAAAGCTAGCAGCGAAAGAGTGTTCAGAAGAGAACTCGAGGAATTCGCTAGGTCTATAATTGAGGAAAGAACTCCATTAGTGACAGGGGAGGATGGCAAGAAAGCGTTAGAAATAGTATTAGCAGCTCATAGGTCGATGTTGAGTGGAGAGCCTATAAAGCTCCCCTTACTTTAACATTAATACACTTTAAATGAGTCATGTTCTCTTTTTCCTCTTAAGCTGCATCTCCCTTAAACCTTCCTCATACTCGCCACTTCTTATTTTGTCAGCTATTAACTTGAAAATATCATATATGTCGTACAAGTATTCAATGTCTTCACTTCTAAGCTCTCTTTCTCTAAGCTCTCTCGATTTCTCTCTGAGTCTAAGTCCAGCTTCAAGGACAGTTACGCAAAGTACTCTGTGGCTCATTGTGGCAAACTCAACATAAAGCGAGTTACCCAAGTTTATAAAATCATCAGCTATTTCGTTCAATAACTCTACGTTAAAGCTACTAAGAAGCCTATTATATTTCTCGAGAATAGGGTCTAGTCCACTCAAGAATTTAGCCAATGAAGCGCTAATGCTCACCACGATACTTCTGTGGACTTAGCATACATAAGTTTTTACTCTACTTAGTTCAGCTAGGTTCATTCAATAGGTGCATGAATATGAAGGCAATATCAAAACATGGTAAGGGCAAATTGTAGCTATGGTAGAATTGTCTATTAGAGATTCGAGCAAAATTTTAGAAAAAAGCGGGCCCGCCGGGATTCGAACCCGGGACATCCGCGGACAGGTGTAACTCATTCCTGCCTCTACGGGTTAAAAGCCCGCCGCTCTTCCTAGCTGAGCTACGGGCCCTCGAGCTTTATAGTATGAGTCAGGCATTATTAACTTTTTCTGCATTTAAGGAATTGTTCATCAAAATGCATTAGACTATTAGAAACGAAAAAAGCCCTTTAGTTTCTAATTCGCCGGTCCCTAATTTTGAGGCCTTTAATAGCCTGTGAATAAAGATTTATATAGTGACATTGTCACGCTTTCGTCATGGACTTAGAGGCTATATTGCTTAAGCGGTTAAAGGAAGCTGAGGTTAAGTTAAAAGGTGTGAGACAATTTAGAATTGAGGACATCTTTGATAGAGCTGGTTACCTATATCCATGGAGTTTTCACATAACTAATTATCCTAGAGAAATACCGTTAGTGGCCTTTAACCCAGCAGCTTTAAAGATTAGTGAAGAAGAGGTTGTTATTTTTCCTAGACTAGTTTTTGACTGTTATATGTATTCCTCTAGTATAGGACTTACTGAGAAAGTGTCGTTGAGAGTATTACTCGAAGGGTCAGTTAAAAAGCCCATAAACACTAAGATAATTTTATGGCCTAAGTATAGTTGGGACTTAAATGGCTGTGAAGATGCGAGAGTTCATAAGTCAAATGAAGAAGTCTTACTTTTGTACACTGCTTACGGGTTTCATAAAGCGAATAAAGGTGACCTCGTTAAGAAGCCTTATTTAGCTATCGCGATATTTGAAAAAGATTGGAAGATAACGAGAAGAGGCTTATTTAGGATAGTCAAGGACGGACAAGAGTTCATTCCTGACTCCTTAAAGAGTTGTGCAATAATTGATGTTAGGGGCCATGATATGATGCTACTAGCTCGTCCTGAGGTAAAGGGTATTAGGTGCTGTTGGCAGGCTAGAGCATCACTTGAGGACTTAACGATAGATTTTAACTCACTAGCTCCTATTCTAATCAAAGAGCCATTTGAGGAACATGTAGGCTGGTCAACTAATACAGTAAAGCTCTCAAGTAACGAATATTTAGTCGGATGGCATGCTATGGTTACTACTAACCTAGCCTACTACAATGGTTTAGCTATAGTCAGTGATGAAGGAGAGCTATTAGCCCTTAGCGATTACCTCTTAGCTCCAAGAGGTATACATGAAGAATACGGAGACAGATCTCAAGTGATATATGGAACTGGACTCGTGAGATACAAAGAATTCCTCATATGGACAGGTGGCATTAGTGATTACTCCATCGGGATATTTGTAACAGAGTTAGATAGAGCATTAGAGAAATTGCGATGGATTAAAGGTTAACATTATTTACCTAATAGCAGTTCAACATAGTCTACTAATCAACATACTTTAGCAAGCGGAGTGCGTTTTTCCAAAGAATGCTTTCATAAGCCCTTTCAGGAAGATTTAACTGTCTTAGGAGTTCAATGAGAGAAGCTTCTGGTTTAAAGAAGTCAACTAAATCTGATCCGTAGAGTAGCTTATCAGCAAATCTTACAAGGAATGTCCTCGCATGCTCTAAATCTCTAGCTAAAGCGTTATAACCAGAGTAAGCTGAGAGATCGCCATAAATGTTCTCGTACTCCTCCAATAGGTATTGTACTCTACCTGGAGTCACCTTTCCCTTGGGATACGTCACCTCTAGGCTAATGTTAGTTGATATCTCTCTCCACCATCCCGGGCCATGCATTATGAAGGTTAAGTTAGAGAACTCACTAACTATTTTCTCTAAGTTCTTGAGACCGATTACATCAAAATTGTAGTTATTGTCAGTATGTATTAGTATTGGAATATCGTACTTTTCGCATATTTTGTATAGCCTCTGATTGTAGGGATGGTCTATGGGTAATCTTACCTTATGTTCTCCAAATCCTTTACAACCTACTTCCAAGTACTTTCTTACCTTATGTTCAACGGACTTCTCCCTAGGATCTAGGGAGAAGAAGGGCACGAACTTCTCAGGAAGTTCTTCATATATTTTAATGACATCTGAGGTATAGCAACAGTATCCCGAAGCTCTTCTCTCCAGGTTATCCACAGGCAGCAAAACTGCTTTATCAACTTTCCTTTTATTTAAATATTCGAGAAGTGCTTTGAGTGTTACCTTGCTCCACTCGCCTAATCCCTTAGTCTTACCATAGTTGCCTATGTGTACATGAAAGTCAATTATCATGACGACTCCCAGTTTTATTAGTTAAAGAGTTGACTAATAAGTGTGAGGAGTTTTAAAATGCCTTACTATAGTAAATTTGCCTTATTCTAGCTAACCTCTCTCTAAATATGAGTCCATAAGTGTCCTTCCTAGAGTACTCTCTTATCAATTCATTACTTATTGGATAAACGCCATACTCTTTTGCTGTTTTGATCATGGTTAAGAAATTCTCGGCCTTAACCCCTGGGTGAATACTATTACTTGAGGAGAGTATATACCCCCCACCAGGCGCTACTTTGGCTATAGTCTCTTTTACAACCTCTTCGACGAGATCAAGATTAGCTAGAGTCAAAACATAGGTACAGTCTACATTACCTATAACACATATACTATCTCCATAGGCTTTCTTAACCTCAAGTATGTCCATTCCAGCAGCAGGCTCTATGGGGTGTAAGCCATCTATTCCTGTTTCAACTAAGTCCTTTAAGATAGGCCATATATAACCATCAGTGTGCTTAATGAAAAGCTTTCCTTTAGATTTAACAAGGCTCACTAGCTTTTTTAGATAGGGCAGTATGAACTCTCTAAAGTGTCTAGGAGACATTAAAGGACCTGTAACTCCAGCATAGTCATCCCCTGAGACTATAACATCAGCGCCACACTTAATAGCTCTCTCTGCGACTCTGCTCTTGTATTCTATGATCTTGCTTGCTAGCTCATGAACCAGTTCAGGCTCTCTGTAATACAGCTTGAATAACTTCGAAAGACCACCCACTAAGTAATGAGAGAATTCAAAGACATCATGCGTCAAGAACACTAACGCTCTTTCTCCCTTGAATTCGTCTACCAATGTCTCAAAGTTAGAGAGCCTGTGTTCAGCATCAGGGTCTGGAGGCTCGTAGTCCCGTATTTGATATGCCTTCTTGATAGGGCCTCTCACTGGATAGAGTATACCATCTTTATTAGCCTTCCATAGAATTCCCCACTCGTCTCTATAAAGTCCGGAGCTGACCTCATCGAATATCTGAGTTTCAAACCCTGTAACTCCGTCAATGTCCAATTTATCTACAAGTCTTGAATAGCTTCCATCCGCTACTTCACTTAGTACTGGATCATTGATGATTAATTCCCACAGAGGAACTCTATCAGGCACGCCTCTCTTTAAAGCTATAAGAAATCTATCCCTATTATTCAAGCTCTCACACCCAATCATTGATCCTTCAAAGAACTATTAAGAGTTCGGCGAGCCTTAATCGAAGAGGTAATGGTACGCTTTAACAGAGAAGAGCTCTCAAACAACACCGTAGGAAGTTTCGTTCAATATTATAGATTTAACAATCAATGTTGACTTGAAAAGCTTTTTAGGCCTGGAGGGGACTTATCAACTGTGTTACCAGAGGAGCGGATATTGGCTGTCTTCGAAGGAAGATTACCTGATATAATGCCCTGGTTCGCTGACCTAACCTACTGGTATCACGCTCAAGTGATTAAGGGGACTCTACCAGAAAAGTACAAGGGAGACAAGGGAAGGCTCCGTCTCTATAAGGAACTTGGATGTGGAGCGCATGAGGAGCTATACGGGCCTGTAGTCACAATAAAGTACAAAGAGATCAAAGTTAGGACGTATACTGAAAAGCTTCCAGATGGAGAATTAAGAAAAACGGTATATGATACACCGTTAGGGACTTTAAAGAAGATAGCTAAATACTCTAGTAAATCATATAGCACGGCAACGATCAAGTATCCCATAGAGACGGTAAGGGATCTCAAGGTCTTGAAGGTTATATATGAAGACATGGACATAAAACCCAACTACAAGGCATATGAACGGCAGATCGAACTAATGGAGCTATGGAGAGGTTGGGGAATTGTCAGCTCTCTACCTCCTCGTACACCGTTCATAAGGTTGATAATAGAATGGGCTGGAGTAATAACCACTTTCAAGCTCTATTGGAGATTTAGAGAAGAGCTAGATGAGATTATTCAGTTAATGAAGGAAAAGGATGATATAATATATGAAGCTATAAGAGAAGCTCCAGCTAGGTTTGTATATTTTGGCGAGAACTTATCAAGCGACATAATTAGTCCTAAGATATTCAGGGAGTACTTCTTTGACTACTACAGGAAGAGGGCACAAGAGTTACACTCTGCTAAGAAATTAATATACGTACACATTGATGGGAGGTTAAGGGGTCTACTATCACTTATAGCTGCTACAGGAGTAGACTGTGCTCAGTCATTAACGCCACATCCAGTTGGAGATCTACCATTAGAGTCCTTTAGAAAAGAGGCTGGCCCTGACATAATACTATGGGGGGGATTACCTGGAGTTTACTTCAGCAAGGTATACGACGAAAGTTCTCTCCTTAAAACTCTCCATAAGCTTATCGAGAGTTACAGAAGTGATGGCAAGTTCATTGTAGGGGTAGCTGATCAGGTTCCTCCGGATGGAGACATTAACAGAGTTAAGAAGGTAAGTGAGGTAATAGAGGAATACGGTAAGCTATGTGGGACTAATTGTTAATTCAGATCTCAGGCTATTATCTTTTAGAATTATCAGAATGGAACTTTATAGGAAGTCGCTCAGAACGATGGTTAAACTATCCTTACTCTGTTCACTTTCTTGTTCTGCCATGAGTACCTTCTCATCTTCTTTGACCTTCCAAAACCACAGGCTGCACAGTAGTGCTTTCTAATGTTGTAGGAGTGCCTTCCACACCTCCTACACCTTATATGTGTCTTTCCCTTTCCTCTTTTACCAAATGATGTAGTACCCTTAACCACGAACTATCACCTACCTGGGTACTGGACTTACTAGCACTACGTTATCTCCTCTGATGATTATCAGTCCTAGCTTTCTGACTTTATTGTCCCTTCTCATTTCCTCAGCTTCATCTAGAACTAAGTTCAGGTGTTGGTCAAAACTCCTTAATATTCCTCTTATCTCTCTTCCACCTTTTAATCGTACTAATACTATGGATCCTATAGACTCCATCAAGACGCTAGTCGTTCCAGACATCCTTTCACCTAGCTTCAGTATCACGATCTATCGCATGGCAGAAATAAAAGTTTATCTCCTATCCAGAAGGTTCAGTGGTTTTAACCACCGTATTGGTAATTTACAACTCGCTTGACCTTATGAAGGGCCTTGAGAAGAGTAAAGTGGCATTTTAGCAGTTATGCTATAAGCTTCAGATCACATTGATTATCTCAACGATCGTGCTGTTTTACCTCAATGTTTCATTACAAGTCCTTCAGATCGATATTCGGGTGTAGGTCCGAAAGTTTATAAATCTTTAATTTGAGGCTAACTTGGGTGAGGACTGCTGAGAATAACTCGACCAGAGTATTCAGTTAGGTATATATTAAGCAAGAAGGAAAAGAAAAGGTTAGTCTCAGAGTTGCGGGAAAAGTTACCTAAATTGGCTAAGATAATCGAAAGTTCAGGAAGAGTCGAGAGAGCTAAGCTTAAGGGAGGGGCTGATGTAATACTAGTTGAAGGACTGCCAGTAATTGTGTACTTAGACAGTGAACCTATTCCAACTATAGCTTCCTTCCTTAAATACGGCAAGAATGGAGTCCCCTTCGTAGTTGTAGATAAAGGTGCTGTGCCTCATATTCTCAATGGAGCAGACGTCATGAGACCGGGCATAATTCAAATTAATGGCACTTTCAAGGAAGGTGACTTCGTCTTAGTCGTAGAAGAGAGAGGATATCCCATAGCTATATCCAAAGCTATGTTCAGTAGCACCCAAATTCAAGAGATGCAGAGAGGAAAGGTTCTCAAGAACATACACTACATAAAGGATAAGCTCTGGAAGCAGCTCTTCGGTGGCTAAACGCTCTTAGTAATATTAAGGATCATCAAGTACATCTATGGAATGAGGCTAGAGTTTGATGAAGTTAATCCCTATCTCTTTACATCTTATTAGCAATTAATATAAGCTCAAGGTGCTATGTTTCTAGGGGGTTTACATGTCTAAGAAGCCCGCTATATTAGGAGGCAAGCCAGTGAGGACTAAACCTCTTGGTGAGTGGCCTATAATAACAGATGAGGAAATTGAAGCTGTTACAAGAGTATTGAGAAGGAAGAAGTTATGTGCGACCATGTATAAGGCTTATGAAGTTCCTGAACTTGAAGAGGAGTTCGCTAAGGTCATGAACGTTAAGTACGCAATAGCGACGAGCTCCGGAACTGCAGCATTGGACATAGTAGTTGCAGCACTAGGCATAGGCCCTGGAGACGAAGTGATAACGACTCCCTACACTTTCGTGGCAACTGCTACTTGTGCTCTTCATAATTGTGCAATTCCTATATTTGCTGACGTGGATCTCAAGACGCGTAATATAGACCCAGCTGACATAGAACGTAAAATTACGGACAGAACCAAGGCTATAATTATAGTTCACTTAGGAGGACATCCTTGCGAAATGGATGAGATAATGAAGATCGCTGAGGAGCATGACATCTACGTTGTTGAGGATTGTGCTCAAGCTCATTTAGCCGAGTACAAGGGTAGAATCGTCGGGGGTATAGGCCATATAGCTATATTCAGTTTCCAGGAGTCAAAGAACATGATGTCAGGTGAGGGAGGGATGATAACGACCAATGACGAAGAGTTAGCTGAAAGGTGTGTCTCACTTAGGGAACACGGAAGGCTCAGAGATAAGCCTTGGTACTATCATTATAGGCTTGGTTGGAACTATAGAATGACTGAAATGCAAGCAGCGATCTTGAGAGTTCAGCTAAAAAGATTGCCTAAAATAACTGAAGAGAGAAGAAAGAATGCCGAGTACTTAAGTAAGCTATTAAGAGAATTTGAAGCCGTGAAGCCAGGCTATGTGGCACCTTATGTGAAACACGCTTACCATTTGTACCTAGTGGATTATTATCCAGAAGTCGTAGGGCTTACAAAGGAGCAATTCGTGAAGGCAGTTCAGGCAGAGGGAGTGCCCCTGACCGGAGGTTACATGTGGCCGGTATATGAAAACACATTATTCAAGGAATTCAGAGCCAGACCAAAAGAATGTCCCTTCTCCTGTCCATATTATGGAAAGAAAGTCAGTTATCCCAAAGGTCTATGTCCAAATGCAGAGAAGTTGTGCTATGAGAGAGGGCTATGGATGCCAGGACACTCTCTTAACGTTCCTAGAGAGGAATTAGACGATGTGCCCTTAGCCATAAGTAAAGTCATCAAGTACTCTGAGGATATCCGTAAACAAATTAGTTAACCTCAAAGTTTTTAATCCTTTCCAATAAAGTTGAATGACTAGGGCCTGATATGTTCAAAATAGTTAAGAAAAGAACCCTAGCCCCAATAATAAAGGAAATTGAAGTTGAAGTCCCTGAGATTGCCAGAAAGGCTAAGCCTGGTCAATTCGTGATAGTTAGAGTTGATGAAAGGGGAGAAAGGATACCATTAACCATAGTCGACTATGATAGGTGCAGGGGAATCATAACCCTAGTATTTCAGGAAGTAGGAACATCAACGAAAAAACTCGGTAGGCTTAATGAGGGAGATTATATTGCTGACATCGTAGGCCCTCTTGGAAATCCAACAGAATTAAAAAGGTATGGAACAGTAGTTTGTATCGGAGGAGGTGTTGGGATAAGTGCAATATACCCAGTGGCCAGGGCACTCAAGGAATATGGAAATTATGTAATATCTATCATTGGAGCGAGGACTAGTGAACTATTAATATTAGAGGATGAAGTCAGGTCCGTGAGCAATGAGCTATACATAACGACAGATGATGGAAGCAAGGGCAGGAAGGGGTTCACAACGGACGTTCTCAAGGACTTGATAGCCGAGGGCAGACATATAGACCTGGTTTATGCTGTGGGCCCAACGATAATGATGAAGGTAGTTGCCGACGTTACGAGACCATATAAAATAAAGACTATAGTCAGCTTAAATCCTATAATGGTTGATGGATCTGGGATGTGTGGAGCATGCCGTGTAAGAATTGGTGGTCAAGTGAAATTCGCATGCATTGACGGTCCTGAGTTCGATGCTCATTTGGTGGATTTCGATGAGCTATTAGCTAGATTAAGAATGTATAAAGAGGAAGAGAAGTTATCATTAGAGTTATATGAGAAGAGGGTAAAAGCTCATGAAACGTGAAATAGTTAAAAAAGCAGTTCCTATCAGGAAACTAAGCATCGAAGAGCGAAGGACTACTTTCAAGGAGGTAGTCTTGGGCTATAGTGAAGAAGAAGCAATTGCTGAAGCCAAAAGGTGCTTACAATGCTCAAATCCACCATGTGTAAAGGCATGTCCTCTCCACATAGATATCCCTGGATTCATAAAGCTTATTGCTGAGGGTAAGTTTGACGAAGCACTAGCTAAGGTTAAAGAGAAGAATGAATTTCCAGCTATAACTGGCAGAGTGTGTCCTCAAGAGCTATTATGTCAAAAAGTATGTACCTTAGGGAAGATAGGAGATCCTGTCTCTATAGGCAAGTTAGAACGCTTCATAGGAGATTATGAGCTTAAAAGAGGATTAAGAGCTCCTAAAGTTAAAGCAAAAAGCGGGAAGAAAGTAGCCGTAATAGGCTCAGGACCAGCAGGCTTAATGGTAGCGGTAGAGCTGGCCAAACTAGGTCATAAGGTTACAATATTCGAAGCTCTGCATAAGCCTGGTGGTGTACTCACCTATGGTGTACCTAACTTTAGGTTACCCAAGGATGTAGTTGAAGCTTATATTAATTATGTTAAGGACTTAGGCGTAGAGATAAAGGTAGACTCAGTTATAGGTAGGCTTTACACTATAGATGAACTGTTAAAGGTATATGATGCAGTATTTATAGGAACTGGTGCAGGAACGCCTAAGTTCCTTGGTGTACCAGGCGAGAATCTTAATGGTATCTACTCTGCTAATGAATTCCTAATAAGAGTTAACCTGATGAAAGCCAATGAATTCCCGAACTATGACACGCCAATAAAAGTTGGAGAAAGAGTTGCAGTTATAGGAGGAGGTAATGTGGCTATGGATGCTGCGAGAGTGGCCTTACGACTTGGAGCGAAGGAAGTGACAGTTATTTATAGAAGAACTGAGGCTGAAATGCCTGCTAGGAGAGAGGAGATAGAGAATGCAAAGGAAGAAGGCGTGAAGTTCGTATTCTTGGCACAACCTGTTGAATTTATAGGAGATGAAAGTGGTTGGGTTAAAAAGGTGAAATGTGTCAGGATGAAGCTAGGCGAACCTGATGAAACTGGTAGAAGAAGACCAATCCCTATACCTGGCTCTGAGCTACTAGTAGATGTGGACACTGTTGTGATCGCTATAGGAGCTAGAGTTAATCCGTTAATACAAAGAACATGTCCTGGACTAGAGGTTCGAAGAGATGGCACTATAGTAACGGACGAACGAGGAAGGACCTCTATCAAAAGAGTCTATGCTGCTGGAGACGTGGTTACAGGAGCAGCCACAGTTATAGAGGCATTAGCTGCAGGAAGAGAAGTTGCTGAAACTATTCATGAAGACTTAACTAAAAGCGCTTAAGAGTATGAAGTCTCTTAAAGAAGAATTAGGAAGATGACGTTTTGATAGGCTAAAGTGTAAGTTAGTATTGATATTTTCACAAAATTCCTATTGGCTTTGCTGATAGTAAAAACGTCATAGACCTCATGGAAAGCTTTATTATAAAACTTCATAAATTAAGATCGCGGTGTTTACCGTGTCTTCATCGAGAGAACGAGATGTTGATAGGATGTTAATGAGTGCCATAAGATCCTTATCAGCTGGCATAGCCTCATTAAAAATAGCAATAGAGTTGCTAACTACTAGAGTTGAGGACTTACATGAAGACATTCTTAAATTAACGAGCTTAGTGACACAATCTT
>Ga0180302_10000137_pt1 | contig 28942 bp, 37 predicted proteins | sample GuaBasSediGuay17_FD_121794 | JGI IMG/M metagenome (GOLD analysis project Ga0180302, IMG submission 121794) | Subseafloor sediment microbial communities from Guaymas Basin, Gulf of California, Mexico - Guay17, Core 4571-4, 12-15 cm | ecosystem: Environmental > Aquatic > Marine > Hydrothermal... | reverse complement strand
CTTTCACACCTCACGAACCTCGGGTTTCTAGCCTTAAGCCTGGCTCTAATCTTCAAACGCCTTGTTATTTCACCGGGTAGCCTGGGCTTTATCTTTATAAGCTCCTCGGCTTCTTCAGGAACCTCCTCTACGGCCTCTTCTTCCGCGGTCACATACCCACCTCCTTCTGGTACACGTATATGCCGTCTAGGAACACCCTAGGGTCTTTACCCTTGATCCTCGTCGCATTCTCTATGTTCGCAGCGGTCTGACCGACCTTTTCGATGTCTATCCCCTTGACGACCACGTCGTCCTGTTCGACCGATATCTTGACATCTCCGACTATCTTAGCATACCTAGGAGAACGCTCACCCAGGAAGTTCTCGATGACGACATACCCGTCTTTAACCCTCACACTTATCGGGAAGTGAGCGTAAACTATCTTCAAACGATAGGTGAAGCCCTTGGTGACACCGGTTATCATGTTTCTTATATGCGCCGCTATCGTACCTACTAGCGCTATCTTCTTCCTACGCGGTTTTCCAACCATCTCGACTACGACTTCCCTGTCGTCCTTCCTGATAGCTATCTTACCGGCTACGTGTGAAAAATCTCTAACGAGCTCACCTAAGGGGCCTCTAACCCTAACTTTTAACCCCTCGACCTGAACCTCGACACCCTCCGGGATTTCAACCGTTCTAAGACTCAACTCCGAGACCCCCTCCCCTAGTAGACGTAGGCCAACAGTTTGCCCCCAATCCCCTTAGCCTCAGCCTCCCTATGAGATATCACGCCTATAGGGGTAGTCAGTATGAGGATTCCTATATCCCTCGATGGAAGGAACATCCGCTTATACTCATCGAGCTCCTTGAGCCTGACAGAAAACCTCGGCTTGATAGCCTTACACTTATTTATACGGCCGAGGAGCTGAACCCTAAACTTGCCGGCTCTTCCGTCGTCTATAAGCTCGAACTCACCTATGTAACCGTAAGCCTGCATAACCCTTAAGACGTTACCTATAAGCTTGGAGGCAGGGTAGATTATGCATTCCCTCTTACGTCTAGCCTCGCTATTCGCTATGACCGCGAGGGCGTTCGCAAGCGGGTCGTTCATAACCACGACGGTTCACCCTCCCTCTTAATCGTATTTCTTAAAACCGAGCTTAGCGGCAACCTCTCTAAAGCACTGACGACAGAGCATAAGCCCATACTTCTGGATTATAGGCCCATATGAGCCGCATCTCACGCATGGCCTAGACCCCTTACCGAACTTACGCTCCTTCTTAGGCTTCTGCTTAGCCATCAAACCACCTCCACACCTAAACTCTCTTTAACGAAAGCTATCGCCTCCTCCTTCGTCAACCTATGCCTCTTACCTATTTTACTTCTCTTCCATCTCCTTCTAGCTACCCTGTAGCCGGGTCTCTCGACGGTTACACATACATCCATACCGATTATACCAAGCTCGGGGTCGTACCTCGTACCAGGCAAGTCTAGATGGCTTTTAATCCCGAAGGAGAAGTTTCCATACTCGTCGAAGCTACTTGCAGGGATCCTACGGTTAACCGCATCCAAGGCTTTCTGAAGAAACTCCATGGCCTTAGCTCCTCTCAGAGTGACCTTAGCCGCTATAGGTTCGCCCTTATGGATTCCGAAGTCTCTTATCGTACGCTTGGCTTTACACATACATGGCTTAACGCCGGTTAGGCTTTCGAGGATCTTCATCGCCTTCTCTAGAGGCTCTCCGCTTCTACCAGGGCATACGTTGACCGTTACTTTAGCGATCCTAGGCTTCAGCATGGGGTTAGAATACGTCAAGGTCTACACCTCCGGCAGAGATATGCAGGGCTTTTCGACACCTATCGGAAACACATATTCTAGTATCGTATATACCTTAGAGCCGTCTTCCGTCTCGACGAGAGCCGATGGATCCGACGTAAGAGAGCCCGGCGTGGTCTCGAGTATCCTTCCCCACTTGCCTATGTTACGTCCACCTACTATGACCACGCACACCCCCTTTTCAAGCCTTATATGCTCCAGAACCGAGGAGTCTTCGAGGCTCATCTTCAAAACGTCATGGGTTTTATAAACATCCTCAACCGGGTTTCTCGGATCCGAGACCCGTACAAGCATGTTATAGCCGTCGTGCATATGCAACTGTATATGACCGCCCTTAACCGTAGACTTTCCTACGATCTTCCTCAGTTTGAAGGAAGCCTCCTCAGGCGGAATAGGATACGGCATTAAACCTTTCTTAGACGGAAGTATACGATACGCCCTATCCAACTTCTCGAAGTAGACCACATCCATAAGACCTACCGGAAACCGTCTCTCCCTCACGACTTTACCGTCTACCTTCACATAACCCCTATTCAGGATGAATTTAACCTCCTTAGCCGTATGAGCGAGACCTAAATAGTCTCTTATAAGAAGCTGAAGCGGTATGCAGTTATCTATTGGGTGTGGACCAGGGATAGGCTTAACAACCCACTTATAGGTTTTCCTAGGCACCCTCCAGAACCTAGGTGCAGCCAACCTCTTAAGATGCTTTGAACCCCCCATCTTACCCACAAGCTACACCTCCTGAGCAGGTTGAACCTTTAATTTCCTTTCTAAAGCCTCGACCCGCCTCTTATCGTCTAGATTAAGTTTAGTTATAACCACCTTGGATGGATGAATCGGTATGAAAACCCTCGTACCGTCGACCTTCTCCCTCGTAACACCTTCTATGTATATACGCATCTTCTCATAATCGACCCGGGTGACTGTACCTGTGAAGTCTTTGAAGTCGCCCCTAACGATCTTAACCGTATCCCCTCTACGTATGGGAAATGATCTACGCTTATACTTCTCTCTAAGCTCGTCGGAGAGATGAGCGGAGAGGAATTTACGGGCTAGATGCTTAGGAGCGTTGTAAAGCATAAGTCTCTGCTTCCTGGGTTGTTTAGATTTAGCCATAACCTCTCACCCATTAAACGACCATACTCGCCAGGGCAGCGAGCCTAGGCCATCTTTCCGCAGCCTCTAAAGCCACAGGTCCTCTGATCTCGGTTCCCCTTATATCGCCTTCAGGAGTCAACAAAACAGCTGCGTTGTCCTCAAAACATATCCAAGTGCCGTCCGCCCTCTTGTAAGGCTTTCTCTGCCTCACTATAACGGCGTGCATGACTTGCCCCCTCAAGTCTACGACACCTTTCTTGACGCTCACGACCACCATGTCTCCCACAGCCGCAGCAGGTAGTCTTTTAAGCCTCCCCTTATAGCCTATGACACCTATGATCTTCAGAACCTTGGCTCCGGTATTGTCCGTGCAGTCGATGTATGCTCCGACAGGCAGACATCTGGGTATGTGAGGTCTGTACTCGATAACCGCCCTAGCGGAGACCGCCCTGGTCTTAGGACCACCCCTCGGAGGTCTTCTACGCGGCACCTCTACCACCTTCCAGCTTCTCGATGACCACGAAGCTTACGGTCTTACTTATGGGTCTACACTCCGCTATACGAACCCTATCACCCTCTTTAACGTCTAGGCATGGTGGGCAATGGGCGGGTATACGGCTTCTTCTACGTTCATACCTACGGTACTTCGGGACATAGTGGTAGTATTCCCTAAGCACTATAACCGTGTTCTTGGCCTTAGCGCTCACGACGGTTCCCTCTATAACCTGCCCCCTCACGGATAACGTTCCATGAAACGGACAATTCCTATCTCCACATTCAGGCTCCTTCGGCATCCTAATCACCTCACGAGTCTATCCTCTGGTCTGCCGACAAGCTTCAAGCCGTCGACCTCTACCTTAACAGCCCTGTCAAGCGTGAACACGAACTTACACGTAGATTTAGGAACCGCCTTAACACCGTTTTCAGTTCTAATATATAGCATATTCCTGGTCTCGTCTACTACCTCCCCCTTTATACCTAAGTAGGACCTGCATGTGGAGTCCTTAACCCTGACTTTAAGCCCTATCAGCTCATGCCGTAGTATGTTGAAGGGGGTTATCGGACTCACTTGGAACCACCTCTCTCCAGTTTAAGCTCCTCCTCCCGTTGAACCGTCAGTATACGCGCTATAGTCCTCTTGATTTCCCTGATCCTAGCGTAGTTCTCGACCGCTCCGCCAGCTTTAACGGTTGCTCTCAGCCGCATAAGCTCCATCCTAAGCTCTATGACCCTCCTAATCCGCTCCTCAGGGCTCATAGCCCTTATCTCACGCATCCTGAGGATAGGCATCAGCCAACACCCTCCTCAGACCTCTCCTCCCCCTCTTCGACCTGAACCTCCTTAGCCGCCTCCTTCAATTCTATCTTATCGGGAAACTCGACACCAGGAGGAAGTATCGTAACCTTGATTCCGTATATACCGGGTTTTAAAAGCAGATGGTACACCGCGGACTTAACATACTTCATCGCCGGGTCGCCGGATTTAGGCAGATACCCCACCCTATACTTTTCGTATCTAGCCCTCTCAGAGGTCAATTTACCGCTTATCTTAACCTCAGCCCCTAAGGCCCCGGCCCTCATGATTCTCTCCAAGGCCCAGAAAGCAGCTCTACGGAAGTGGATCCCCCTCTGCATAGCCAACGCTATCCTACTCGCCATTATATAGGGGTTGAGCTCTGGAACAGAGATATCTGCGACGGCTATCTGAGGGTTCGGAACGTTGAACTTCTCCTGAAGCTCCTTACTCAAAGCCTTTATGATCGTGCCACCCCGGCCTATGACAAGACCCGGCCTCAGCGCGAATATCGTTATCCTAGTTCCCAAGGGAGTTCTAGAGATCTCAGCGCCACCGTATCCGGCGTCTCTTAAACGATTCATTAGAAATTCATCTAGCCTAGTCTTATCCATAGCCTGCTTTATGAAATGGTCTCGAACCGTGGACATCCCTGAATCACCGCTTTTTCCCTCTCCATAAACTAAGGCTAGCTAATCTAAGACAGACGCCACATTAATAAGGTTTACGAGGAAAAGATGACGAGACAGAAGACGGAGAAATTTTTTGTTTATAAATGGACGAACAGAAATATACGCTAACGTATTGAATAGGTCTATTTACGCCGAACACCGGAGAAGGGAAGTTTCTGCTAGAACTCCACCAACGCTATCTCCACATGAGTTAGGTATTCGAAGTTGGGAGTAGCTCTACCGAAGGCCCGGGGGGTATAGCGTTTCAGGATCGGGCCTCTCTGAGCCGCCGCATGGACGACCCTCAGCCTTTCAAGGTTTAAACCTTTAAACTCCGCGTTCGACTCGGCGTTCTCCAAGACCCTAAGGATCGCTTTGCATGCCTTGACAGGGTATCTACCTGCATACCAACCCTGTAGGTCTCTCCTATGAGCAACCTTCTTTTTATAGCGTTTGAAGGGTATGCTTCTCTTCAACGCTATAACGTCTTCTAGAAGCCTTTTAGCATCGTCTAGGGTTAACCCTCTTATAGCCCTGCAGACCTCTACGGCGGCCTTAGGTGATATCCTTAGGTCTCTACCCGAAGCTATGACCGTCTTCTCAGGGTCTAAGTCTTTGACCGAGTAACCCCAGTTTGGCATAGTTCCTTCAACCCATAACCGGGGGTTCCCAGACCTTTAAACGTTACGCCCCTCAGGAGCCGATTATCCTCCTGAAAGCTTTTACCGTTAAAATCCTCCAGGCTATTAGCCAAAGTAGGAACAGCAAAGCCGTTATGAGAACCTCTACCACGCCTACCTGAGTCCTAGACATGAACTCCTCGAGAATCGGTGCGAGGTCTACCAACCGGTCTACCAGATATAGACCTAGGAGCATACTGAGCCACGCGAAGAATATGTCGACGTATATCCACACTGTCCCTCTCACACCCAAACCTCCACCGTTAGGAAAAGCGTTATAATAGCCAAGAAAGAGGAGAAGGCTGTCAGGGTTAAAAACTCCCTGGCGATCTCAGCTTCTCTCTTAGGTGAGCTGGCGAGTATCATACGCACCAGGGTCAACGGAGCCCTGGGGTCTTTAACCGCCTCTATAAGGCCGTCTTCTAAGAGCCTCGTGGGTCTGACGGGTATGCTGGTCTTACCTTTTAAACCACCGACGGATGAAAGGATCATGAAGGAATTAAGCACCTGAGGCAACATAGCCACTACCGCTACGACCTCTAGCCCGTTTGTGACGACTAAGCTTCCTAAAGCCGCTCCGACCGCGAAGCTTCCCACGTTACCCGAGAAAACCCTCGCGGGATAACGGTTATACACGTAAAACGCCAGAACCGCTCCTAAGAGCGCTAAGCCAGCTAGCACACCTTTAGGCTTTCCGGCTAGGAGATAGGCTAAAACAAGAGTCGTGATTATGATAGACGCCGAGCCGCTCATGGCTCCGTTGACCGGGTCTGCCATGTTCATGGTGTTAGACGTTACGCTCAGCGCGAAGGGTATGGCTATGGGATAGGCTATGGTGAGCCTAACCCTCCCTACAAACGGTATCAGAGGCCGAGGCTCATATGCTCTCAACGCAAGTATCGGAAGGCCGCTTAAAGTAGCTAGAATAACCTTATGTAACGGCTTTAGGTCTTTGAGGTCGTCTACAAGCCCTATACCGGCCGCCACTAGTATAGAGAGCATGACCGCGAGGTAGGTGGAGGCCGAGGAGAGATCTACCAGGCAAAGGAGGCCTAGGGATGCTATGAAACCCACGAGCATGGATAACCCGACTCTTTCAGGTATCTCCGGCTTACTCGGCTTGTGCACATCGACGCCGACTATACCCTTTCCACGCATATAAGACGCTACCTTAGGTGTCGACAGTAAAGTAGCTACGAAACTCGTGGCGAAGGCCAACGGTGCGTAGACATACGACATGGCGACATCAATATTACTATAAGGGGGCTTTTAAACACTGTCTAAGAAATACCATATGGTCCCCTTCTTCTCGAATAACGTTGCTCAGTCGAATGACACAAGAGGCTAGGTCGACTATCTTCTCGCTCAGGTGATTGTGCATAGCTCCTTTCGGGGAAAAACCCCATCATATTCTTCAAGCTTAAAGTTACGCGAGCGAGGCTATGAGGCTTAAGCTTAGGGACGCTTATTATGGCTCTCTCAAGGGCTGTTTTAGCCACCCTCACCCGTTTCAAAGCCAAGGGGTCTCTAAGCTCGACCTCGATGAATTCATCCCTGTTAAGGTCTACCAGGCCCACACCCCACCTTTCCGCGACGGCATCGACGCCTGCGACCTGAAAAGCCCTGAACGTGCCGGCTAAGCCGCTTCCCTCACCGACCACCACGTCCCCTATATCGTAGCGTCCTACTTGGAGTAGCATATGTGCTTGGTATGGTGTTCCGAGTAGCGGGAACCCGGTTATCATGAGGTATGTTGGGGATGGAGGCGACCATAAGGTTTATTAAAAGCTTGGAGACTGAAACTAGCTTTCGGTGATAGCTATAGTCAGTTTAGCTCCCTTCGTAGCCTCTCCTCCAGAGGTCGTCCGTAGGATGCTCGAGCTTGCCCAGGTGAACGAGAACGACGTCGTCTGCGATATGGGCTGTGGTGACGGGAGAATTCTCATAATGGCCGTCGGCGAGTTTGGGGCTAAGAAGGCCATAGGATACGAGATCAGGAAAGACCTCTATAAGACGACCCTGGAGAACGTTATGATGAGAAACCTATCCGATAGGGTTGTTGTCTACAATAAGGATTGCATGAACGCCGACCTCTCGGAGGTTACGGTTATAACCCTCTACCTAACCACTTCGGGTAACGAGCGGCTTAGGCCTAAGTTCGAGAAGGAGGCTAGGCCTGGTACCAGGATAGTGAGCCATGATTTCAGCATATCCGGGTGGAGGGCGTCTAGGATCGAGAGATTCGGGGGGCATACGATATACCTGTATGTAGTCCCAGAGGCTTACGAGCATAGGTTATCCAAGGGTAGGGGCGAGAGGAGAGGTATACGTAGCTTCTGGTCCTGGAGAGGACTGTAAGCAGCTAAGCTTCCCCCTTGGGATAACGGAGATAGGGAGGTTGAACCTTAGTCCGGAAACCCGGAGGCTGCCTAATTCTTTTGAAAACCCTAGGCTTATCTACGTGGGGGCTGAGGCGGAGGTTTACAGGGCTAGATGGTACGGGTTGGAGGTCGTGGTTAAACACAGGATACCTAAGCCGTATAGAGTGACGGAGTTGGATAGGGAGATCAGGCTCAGGAGAACTGTGAGAGAGGCTAAGGTGTTGCACCATGCCAAGAGAAACGGTGTACCCGCCCCGACCGTCTACTTTCTAGACTTGGAGAACTCGATAATAGTCATGAGCTACATCCGGGGTGTGAGGGTTAGAGACCTTCTGGATAAGGTCTCTCCAGAGGAGAGGCTTAGGATATGTAGGCTTGTGGGAGTTTACACGGCTAGGCTTCACAAGGCTGGGATACAGCACGGCGACCTTACGACTTCGAACATGATCAGGGCGGAGGGGGGGAGGATCTTTTTGGTCGACTTCGGCCTCAGCGTTTTTACGAGCGACGTCGAAGACATGGCCGTGGACATCATACTCTTCAAACGCGCCTTAGCCAGCACCCACTACAAGCTGTTTCAAGAGTGCTTCGACGCGTTTCTCAGAGGCTACGCGTCTGTGAGCGGAGAAGAGTCCCTTAAGAATGTTCTAGCCAAGGTTGAGGAGGTCGAGCGTAGGGGCCGGTACGTCGTCAGGGGCTAGGCTGAGCCTCGAGGAGTACGTTAGCCCTAAACACTTTAGAGCCTCTTCCTATGGTGAGACGCAGGGTTTCACCGACCTTCCTGCCTCTTAACGCCTTAGAGATATCCCGTGTAGACGAGATGTTAACGCCTTCGACGTTCAATATAACGTCGCCGGGTCTTATCCCGGCTTTGTAAGCCGGCCCCCCTTTGAACACGTTCAAGACAAGTACACCCCGGATAAACGATAGGTTATAGTAGGACGCTATCGCCCTGTTGAGGTCTATACCGGTTATTCCAAGCCATGGCCTAGAGACACCGTAGACTATAACGTCTTCGAAGACCCTCTTCACGACGTCGCAGGGTATCGCGAACCCTATCCCCTGGGCAAACGAGATGACGGCCGTGCTCATACCTACCATCTCAGCCCTTAGGTTGACCAGGGGACCGCCGCTGTTACCCGGGTTTATGGCGGCGTCCGTTTGGATCATACGCTCCATCACCCCCCTGGGGGTCCTGAGCGTACGGTTTAGAGCACTTATGACACCGATCGTAACGGTGGGTCCGCCCGACAACGCGAGCGGGTTGCCGACCGCGACGACTATCTGCCCGACCTTGAGGTCTTTGTAGTCGCACATCTTGATCGGCTTCAGCCCCGACGCATCTATCTTCAACACCGCCACGTCGGCGGCCCTGTCGAAGCCTGCGAGCACTGCGTTAAACCTCTCCCCGGTATGCAGGGTAACCTCTATGCGCTTAGCCCCCTCTACGACGTGATAGTTTGTGGCCACGTACCCATCGCTGTCGATTATCGTACCCGAGCCTATGCCTTTAACAGGGGTCACCTGGAGGAGCATATCCCTTCGGAGAACTATGGTCGACACGTTGACGACGCTCGGTAGAACCTCTTCGATGGCTTCAACGATCCGGTCTTCCTCCACAAGCGACACCTCTGGCCTTCAGAGACTCCACCGCTTTCTTCATCTTGAGCGAGTCTAAGTCGAGTATGGGAGACTCGCTGATTATAACGGGTTTATAGCCGTTTTCCACTATCACTTCCGCGAGCAGGTCAAAGCTGGGGCCATAGGGCTCCTCGAGCGTTCTATGCCTAACCTCGCCTTTATCGCCATATTCGACGTGGGTGAAGTGAAAGTGCAGGGTCTCGATGCTTCTGGAGCCTAAAACCCTCTCGATTTTCTCGAAGACCCTTAGATAGTCGTCTTTCGATTTCAGAGAACCCCTACCTCTAGCATGTATGTGAGCCCAGTCTATCGTCGGCTCGACGAGCTTAAACCTGCTACACATATCCAGTATCTCCTCAAGGCTGCCGAGCTGGCTCGGCTTACCCGTGGTCTCGGGGCGTAGATAGGTTTTAAACCCCCTGGATTCCATATACTCCACAAGCTCACCGATAGCCCGTATGCACGTTTTAAGCGCTTCAGCGGGGGCTTTACCTCCGTAGAACCCCGGGTGGAAAACCACCCCCTCGGCTCCGAGCCACTGAGCAGCTTCTAGACAAGCCTTAAGCCTCTCGATGCTCTTCTTCACGACCTCCTCTTTACCGGCCAGGTTTATGAAATAGGAGCCATGCATGGTAACCCAGATGTCGTTTTCAGAGGCTTTAGCCCTAAACTCCTCGGCGACCTCACGTTTTATCCGTGGTTTGACGCTCCACCTCACGGCTTGGTATTCGAACGCATCTAACCCCTCATCTTTGAGATATGATGGAACCTCTGTCACCGCGCCTTTGAACCCTATCGGAAATCCGGCGGGTCCGAACCTAACCCTATCGGCCAAAAAACCACCTTATCCTCTCTAGTCTCTAACCCGGGAGGAATTAAGCGTTATCCCGCCGTTTCGAGGAGGCATTCTAAGGTCTTAGGAGATGAGAAAGAGTAATTAGAAGGAGCGTCGTTTGATCATTTGACTGGAAATGGTTAGGTATTGTCCCGAATGCGGCGGGGAGCTCTACTACGACCCGCCTATGAGGATTTATGTTTGCAGAAGCTGTGGCTCCGCGTATACGCATCAGGAGCTTATAGACGCTTGGAGGAAGATAAGACAACAGTCTGTCGAGGAAGACCGTAGGAAGAGGCTTCAGAGAGAATACCTGAGATGGTGGCTTTCGAAGAAGTAACCTCATAGCCATATCAGACGTCGGAGCTGCTAGCTTAGGTTCTCCCCCTTGGAGAGCCTTCCCGGTGGGATTACTCCTCTCAGAACCCTTAAAAGCCCCTGGGATAGGTTTACAGATGGGTGTGCCCTTGGTCGATAGGTTTCTAGACGAGATAGACCCAGATGAGACAGTCCAGATCCTTAGGAGCCTAGTTAAGTTAGATACGGTGAACCCTCCGGGAAACGAGTTAAGGGCGGCGTCGTACATAGCAGGGCTTCTGAGGAGAGCGGGTATACCTGTCGAGCTTATGGAGGTCGAGCCGGGTAGGCCTAATCTATACGCCATACTCGGAGGACCCGGTACGCCTAAGCTGACGTTCGAGGGGCACATGGATGTCGTACCCGTGGGAAGTGAAGAGAGGTGGTCCGTAGACCCCTTCAGCGCGGAGGTCGTAGACGGACGCGTATACGGTAGGGGTTCTGCGGACGCCAAGGGCTCGTTAGCCGCTATGGTCGAGACCCTGTTAGCGCTTAAAAGAGCTGGGTTTAACCCATCAGAGCCGTTGGCCTTGTTAGCGGTTATGGGAGAGGAGACCGGGAACATGGGTATAAGGCATGCTCTTAAAGAGGGCTTCAGGAGCGGTATGGCAGTCGTAGGAGAACCCACAGGTCTGGAGGTTAAGACGGCGCATAAGGGTGTTTTAGGGGTTGAGGTTACGGCTAGAGGTAGGACAGCCCACGCGGCTATGCCCTGGGCAGGAGTGAACGCGATAGTCGGTATGGCTAAGCTCGTGTTGAAGCTTGAGGAGTTCGATAGAGCCGTCCTCAAGACTAGACAGAGCCGTTTAGTCGGTAGCCCCAGCCTGGCGGTTACGACCATAGGCGGCGGGGTTAAGAGGAACGTGGTCCCCGATAGATGCAGCATAACGATAGATAGGCGGCTTATACCAGGTGAAACCCCTCAGACAGCCCTATCGGAGATCCAGGATATAGTCGACAAGCTCCTGTCAGAGGAGCCTCAGCTTAAGGCCGATATAGGGCTTCTATACGCAGACCCTCCGTCAGAGGTCTCTGAGAACGAAGAGGTCGTACAGTTTGCCAGAAAAGCCGTTAAGATAGTTAGAGGTAGAGACCCAGGGGTATCGGGCTTCGAAGCCCACTGCGACATGGGGGCCCTAGTAAACGCCGGCATCCCGACGGTGATACTAGGCCCCGGAGACCTGTCTCTAGCCCACAGGGCAGACGAGAATCTAAGCGTCGAGGAGCTCGTCGAAGCCGCGAAGGTCTACACAGCTCTAGCCGTTTTAACATGCGGCTAAAGTCTTCAACCTCGTCGGAAACCCTTTAAATAACGATTACCCTCTTTCCTTTTAAGCCGGGGATGAACGCATATGGTTGAGCCTCTCAAGTTCGAGATCCTGACCATCGGTAACGAGCTTCTGATAGGTAAGATTTTGAACACCAACGCGCATTGGCTTGCGAAGAGGATAACGAGCCTAGGTGGAAAGGTCACCAGGATACTCGTCGTAGGCGACGACGTGGAGGAGATAGCCTCTGCTCTGAAGAGTTGTCTAGAAAGACACCCGGATTTTGTGTTGACCGTGGGAGGGTTGGGGCCAACCTTCGACGATAAGACCCTTGAAGGCGTCGCACAAGCCCTAGGTAGGAGGCTTGAGGTCAACGAGGAGGCCCTGGAGATGGTTAAGGCCAAGTACGAGGCCTTAAGTAGGCTTAGAGGTCGAAAACTCGAACTCACCCCCGTTAGGGTTAAGATGGCTACTCTACCCGAGGGGGCTAAGCCTATCAGGAACCCGGTCGGAACCGCACCGGGGGTTCTGATAGAAACCGAGGGGGTCACTATAATCTCTCTACCAGGCGTCCCGAACGAGATGAAGGCCATATTCGAGGACTTCCTAGTCCCCATGATAAAGAAGAGGTCTAGGCTGGTTTTCTGCGAGAAAAGCCTAAGGGTCGACGGGATCTATGAGTCAGAACTCGCCCCGATAATAGAGCAGGTTCTCAGGGGGAACCCGAGGGTTTACGTAAAGTCTCATCCTAAGAGGGAGGAGGGGGCTGCGTATGTAGAGCTTCATCTGACCACATCGGCGGAGACGCTGGATGAGGGGATGAAACTCATAGAGCTCACGGTCTCAGAGCTTAAGAGACATGTAACGGAGCGGGGTGGAAGGATATCGGAGATAGCTGAGGAAGGTTGAGAACGCAGAGGCTACGGTATATTCGTCACTACGCCTATGCCTCTTGTTCTCCCCTCTCTGAAGACGAACCAGTCTCCCACCCTTATATATACAGGTCGGTATTTGAACCTGAATTTCACATACGCGGTTACACCTGTTCTCAAAGGTTCTCGACTTGATTCCAGTAGCTCAGCGGTCTGTCTTATCGTGTGTATGTGGATCACGGCGTTATATCCTCTCCATATGGTCGTCGGGTGGTGTAGAACCGTTACCTTGGCTTCGAAAACCCTGACAGGTTTAAGAACCTCCGACTTATCTAGGATGCACATACCCTTGACAACTTCGTCGTAGTCTATGTTAGACAAGGCTAGGCATACGTCTTGACCGGGGAAAACCCTCTGAACGCTTACCCTATGGAGGTGGATCGATTTGACCCTGACTATCCTAGAGCTCCCGTCGTCGAACGGCCCTATCTGAACGTAGTCGTCAACCCCTATGCTACCTTGAAGCACTATGCCGCTTACGACCGTTCCGACACCCCGGACGTTGAACTTATCGTCTACATACATCAGGAAGGGCTTACCCACGTTCTCCTCCCACCTCATCCTCTGAGGTAGGAGGTTCAGAAACAGCGTAAGGAGGTTTAAGCCCTGGCCGGTCTTGCTGGAGACGAGGAACACCGGGGTAACCCTTCCAGAAGGCATGGTTTTAGCGGCGACCGATACGTCATCCACATCCCTGACGAGAAGCGGTATCTTATTTATACCAGGCATCTTCAGAAGCCTGGATATGTCGTCTAGAACCTCTCTAACCCTCTCCTCTCCGACCATATCGACCTTGGTGATCACGACCGCTATCGGAATCTTCAGGGCGACGGCTATGCCTAGATGCTCCTTCGTCGTACCGACGACCCCGGCGTTTGCACCGACGACCAGCAGGGCGTAGTCTGGAACCCTACCCATGACCCCTTTGAGAGTCGTCCTGAGATATCTCTCGTGTCCACCTAGGTCTACGAGGTTCACGATCTTCGAACTCTTCAGAAAGACCTGAGCCTCGTCCAAGGGAGATAAAAGACTGTGGTTTACCACGTAACCGTCGTCTGTGAAACCTAACGGATGGGTCGATATCGAAGAGGTTCTGCCGCTTTTGATCTCGTGAACGTACCTCGCGACCTTGCTCATAGCCGAGCCCCTACCGTCGTCGAGTTCACCCGTGCATAGAACGCCGACTAGGCTCGATTTACCCGCGTCCACGTTTCCGAGTAGCGGTATTACGAGGAATATCGGGAGCCTCCCTTCCCTGGAAACCCTGATGTGGACCTCTGCGATCTTACCTATCCTACCCCTCCCCACCCTTAGGAGCCTGCACTTAGCCCCTATGAGGCTAGCTGCCTTCTCTAGGATCCGCAGAGATGTCTCGAGCTCTTCGTCTGTTAAGCCTATAGGCTCGCCGTCGTCTGAGACCCCTATCTCGTAGAAAGCCTCGCCGCCACCTTCGTTGAGCCTGTAACGCATCTGAGTCGCGAGGTGCTCCAGGGTCCTACGGTCGTCTCTCAAAAGTATGAGCTTGTACTCTACGTTACCCTCGTCCCTCTCGGCTCCATGAATCCTGCTAAATTAACGACACCTCTAAGTTTAAAATGTATTAGCGTAGATTTAAGCATTCTCGACTGTCTGCGAGGGGAAAAGTTCTTCTAACCCTTGGAGATAATTGGTCGCTAGGAGATAACGTTGTACACGACTTTCATAGTAGGCACGGCCGGCTCAGGCAAGTCTCAGCTCACACAAGCCATGATAGACTTCCTCAGAGCCAGAGACCAGGGTGTGGCCTCGGTAAACCTAGACCCTGGGGCAATAAACCTACCATACATCCCGGATGTAGACGTCCGAGAATACGTAGACGTTTACAAGATCATGGAGGAGTATAACCTCGGACCTAACGGGGCGCTCGTGCTGGCAGCCGATATGATAGTAGCCCACATAGACGAGCTTAGAAGCGAAACCGAGAACCTAGGGGTAGACTACCTCATAGTCGATACCCCAGGCCAGCTTGAGCTTTTCGCGTTCCGGGTGAGCGGGCCTTTGATAGCCTCCACCCTGACGGAGGGGCCTAAGGCGGTGGTCTACCTCTTCGAATCTGTCTTCTCGAGCGACCCGTTCAACTACGTTTCAAACCTTTTCCTATCTGCAGCCGTCTACTCGAGGTTTCTACTACCTCAAGTTCACGTGATCTCTAAGGCTGATATGGTCTCTGAGGAAACGCTTGAGCAGATGCTATCTTGGTATGAGGACGAAGAAGCATTGGAGACTGCCGTGGAGAGTAGGTTGACCGGGGAGAAATACGTGCTCATAAGGAACCTGCTTATGGGTATGAGGGACACAGGGTTTGTATCAGCCTTGATACCTGTATCTTCTAAAACCGGAGCCGGGCTTGTCGACCTTTCGGCGGCGCTGACGAGGATCTTCACAGGAGGAGAGGAGATACTCATCTAAACTCAACGCTTATTAACGATCCTAGACTTCATGGTTTAACGATGGCTGGGTTAGACATCGTGTCGCTAGGGGAAGTTATGATCCAGCTTAACGCTTTAACACCCGGTCCGTTACGTTCCGTATATTTGTTTGAAAAACACGTCGCAGGCACCGAAGCCAACGTGATGGTGGGATTAGCGAGGTTAGGCTATAGAACGGGGCTTATAACGAGGGTCGGAGACGACGAGTTTGGAATAGCCATAAAGAACACCCTCAGGGGAGAGGGAGTGGATGTCTCAAGGGTTAAGGTCGACCCTGAAGGTTACACCGGTGTCTACTTTGTCCAACGGCACTATCCAGTTCCAGGGGAGTCCACCGTCCTATACTATAGGCGAGGATCTGCTGCAAGTAAGATGACGGAGGATGACGTAGACGAGGAGTATATAAAGTCCTCTCGGGTGTTACACATAACCGGCATAACGCCTGCTCTAAGCCGAACGTGTAGGTTAGCCCTGGATAAAGCATATAGGCTTGCTTCGAGAAACGGGTTAACCATATCGTTCGACACGAACGTCAGGGTTAAGCTCTGGAAGAAGCCTAGCGAAGCCTCGCAGACCCTGTCGACGTATCTGAAGTCTAACATAGTATTTACATGTCCCGCGGACTTAAAGATCTTACTTCCAGGCCGTAGCTTTAAGGAGGCGGCTTCTAAGGTATTGGATATGGGTGCTGAGGTTGTGGTCGTTAAGCTAGGAGGCAGAGGCGCCTATGCAAGGACCAAACGTGAAGAGGCTCAGGTTCCAGCCTTCAAAATCCCATACGTAGAGGATGTCATAGGTGCAGGAGATGCGTTTGACGCCGCCTTTCTAGCGTCCTACTTGAGGGGATACGGCCTTGAGGAGTGCCTTAAATTTGGAAACGCCGCAGGTGCGTTGGTCGTTATGGTAAGGGGAGATTGGGAGGCTATTCCCACTTGGGATACCTTAAAGACTTTTATGGAGTCTACGGAAACCGAAAAGCTACTTAGGTGAAACGGCCGCCATGACAAGTTTCAGAGGGATGAACCTTGGATAACGGGAGATGGCTGAAGGAAACTCTTCTTTTACACGCGTTAAGCCGGTTCGGACCCTTGGGTAGGAAAACCATAGCTAGGATTTTAAAGCTCCCTGAGGGCGTCACGAGAGGTATGGTCGATAGGTTGAGGCGTGAAGGGTATCTTCAAATCGGTCGACTCGGAGCCGAGTTAACGTCCAAGGGTGTGGAGGAACTCTGTAGAAGACTTGCTTGGATGAGGCTTAGGGCCTTAAAGAGGTTCCCGGGTGAGAGGCTCGGGGTCGGGCCTATAGCCGTAGCCGCTCACGTGGAGTGTATGGCCGATAAGGTGACTTTAGGCTTGGAGGAGAGGGACCAAGCCGTCAGGGCAGGTGCCTTGGGGGCGGTTACGATCACGTATAAAGACGGAGTCTTCTCCATACCCGGAGTCTACAGGGACCTTAAGATGGAGGCGTATGACGTATACAAGACCATCTCAGGGATGTTTGAGCTTAACGATGGGGATTGTATACTCGTCGTCTTCGGAGAGGACTATTGGACGACTGTCGAGGCGGTCTTCACGATAGCCTCTAGAGCCTGGGAAACAGCTTAAATCGTCGACGGTGAAATAGATACTGAACTGGGTTGTTTAAAAAAGTGATCCTAGCCGGTAGAGACGATAAGCCAGAGGCCATCAAGCTAGCCGATGCCGTTAGAAGGAAGCTTCTCGAGTTAGGTCTCGAAGTCGACTTGGAGGATAGGGTTGCATGTAAACTGGGGTTTGACGGTAAACCTGTGGAAGAACTGGAGGGAGACTTAGCCGTCGTTATAGGTGGAGACGGAACGATCTTAAGGGTCGTGCACAGTTTGAGAGAGAACGTACCTATCTTTCCGGTTCGACTCGGTAGAGTAGGATTCTTAGCCGAGGCCGAGGGATGGGAGGCTGTCGAGTCGTTGAGCAGGATAGTTTCAGGGGATTTCATAGTTGAAGAGTGTTTCACTCTAGGGAACGATAAGGGGCTTCCGGAGGCTTTGAACGAGGTCATGGTCGGTGCGGAGATACCGCTCAAAACGGTCGAGGTCGAGGTTTATGTCGACGACTGGTGTATAGCGAGGGATAGAGTAGACGCGATACTGGTATCCACTACGACCGGTGCTACAGGGTACTCGTTAAGCGCCGGTGGCTGTCTGATAGATAGCCGGGTGGAAGCGATCCTCATCGTCCCTGTGTGCCCCCTATCGACAAACTTCAAGCCTTACATAGTCCCTTCGGATTCCCAGGTTAGGGTAAGGGCGTTATCTGGAGACATGGTCGTGGTCCTCGTCGACGGCCAATTCGTGAAGCGGTTTAAACCACCTCTCGAGGTTGTCGTCAAGAAGGGTAGACGAGTCGTGAGGTTCATAAGGTTCGGGATGAACTTCTACGAGAGGGTTAAGCGGAGACTGTTTCAAAGCTCCATCTGAGGCTAGAACCGGTATCTCAGTATAGCGGCTACCCCTCCGAAGCTTTTGAGAAGCATCTCTCCCTCCTCGGTCTTGGCCGATACGATCTCGACTTTGACGCCTAGGTTTTCAGCCATCTCTATCAGCTCGTCTATCAGGTCTCTTCGCTCCTTAACCCTGAGCGTCTGTAGATTACACTTGGGACACTTACGGGTTGCAAGCTCTTTTTCGAACCTGAACATGTCCACGGGCTGGACGCTGACCCATTCGGAGTAGCCGCAGTTCGAACACTCGACCAGAAGCCTCTTGGTTTGAAGGTCCTCGGATAGTATGAGCGTCTCCACGGCTCCCCTCTCCAGCTGACGCCTGACGTGCTCCTCACCGTAGGTTGCTAGACCCGTGTCTTTGGACACGTGGTTAAGGAATTTCTGGATAAGCCTCCTCTCCTCGACCCGTCTGACCTCTTTGAATATGTTGGAGGCCCTGTTCAACACGTCTCTTAAACCCTCCTCGCCGACGTAGGCCGTATCGACAACGGCTATGACCTTCTTCTTGAGCATGTAGTTCATATAGTCTCCTTCGACGAAGTCCTTCTTAGTGGGGCCTGGACCACCTATGATCAAGCCTTTAAGGTTCTCCATGCCGAGGAACAGGCTATCCGCATATTTGCCGGCTCTTCTGAAGAACTCGTTAAGCTCCATCTCTCTAAGCCTCTCGAACCTCCTAGCGGACTGGCCTCCGGCCCTGTGTTTCCCAGGAATCCCGGATGTTATGTCTTTGAGAACTTGAAGCCTTGTCCCGGTTAAGGTCGCGAAGGTGGCTCCGCTAGAGTCTATGAGGATTATACCGTAGGTATCTTTCTCTCTAAGCATGTCTAGGAGAGGCTCGACGTAAAACCTCGAGCCGCAGCCGTAGTAGGAGATGTCTATCGGCTCAGGGGGTATTATCACATAGGTCTCCATCTTCTCCGAGCCAGGGCCGTTCTGAGGTATGGCTCCGCAGAAGATGACCAAACCGTTAGGAGGGGTTCTCTTGAAGAGCCTAAGCCTCTGCATAACCCTCTCCAACGCCGACTGGACGTTTTTACGGGTTCTGTCGGACTTGATGTTCGAGGCTGTGCTATACTCCTGTCTAAGGTTGTTCATGACATCGGATAGAGGCCTACCCCGGGGGACGTAGAGCGAGACGAGCTCCGTCCCCCGGCCCTCCTTCGACGCTAACGTCTTAAGCATCTTCTTAAGCCTATAAAGCTCGACGGAGCTGTATCTATCCCGGAGGCTAGCCATAATCAGCTAGACCATTAAACCGGCCGCTATTTAAACCCTACCCACGAAACCCTTATCTATACCGGAAGAAGACTCTAAAAGACGGAGAGCGGGGGTAGCCAAGCCTGGCCTAAGGCGCAGGGCTCAGAACCCTGTGGGGTAGCCCTTCGTGGGTTCGAATCCCACCCCCCGCATCACTGATTCTAAAAAGAAGCCCAGCTCTAGGCTATCCGGGGTCTAAAGCCCATTAAAACAGGTGGGAGGGGGGAATATTTTGAAGGTGTGTGAGCGGGTTAGGAGTTTCGCATATGCTCTGAGGAGACCGTTACCGAGGGTAAGCACGGTTGAGATTTGGAGGAAGCGTGGAACCGGCTAGGGAATAATATATTCTGTTAGTTTTAAATCGATACTATGACCGTGAAAAATGCAAGGAGCTACTACTAACAGTAGCAGACACGATCTTAGAGTGGATGGTTCCTCTATTAACCTCTTTGGAAATTCGCTTCTTCGCCCGTTTCCCCCTTCGGGATGAGGGTTTCAGATAAAGGGGATGCGTCTCTATCTATGTAGCCATACTTTGGTGACCAGTACCGTTGCTACAACTATGGCTGCTATTATAGCGATAGGGGCTATAGGCAGGGGGGACGATACTAAGCCCCCGACGGGTCTAGGTCTTGTTACTTTGAATACGTAGATGCTGTCGTAGCCTGATCCCCCGACCGCGACTATGCTGCCGTCTTCAGACATCGATATTATAGGGCTGGACGACATGAGCGGGAACTCGTCTATAACCTCACCGTCTGAGGTGAAGAATACTATGGAGTGGGAGCCGTCTACGTAAGTCGTGGCCACTATTAAGCCACCGTCGTCGCTTATAGTAGCGTGAAGCTCGTTCACGTCCTGCAACGCCACCCAGGTTTCCATAGGCTTGCCTGAAAGGTCTCTGGCTCCAGACCAGAAGTGAAGATATGCGCTGTCAAAGGGGGGCCCTCCCACAGCGACAACCTTATCGCCGTCAGAACTCATATCGACAGACGTGAAGAAGTTGTCATTCGTCCAATCGGGTTGTGGGCTATCGGTAAGCGTTGAGGCATCCGCCCAGTAACAAAGAGTCCTTGGGCTAATCTCATGAACGAATGTAGCGACGACAGCATATCCGTCGTCAGAAACCGCCACGTCGGTTGTACGAGCATTTTCCTCGTAGAAAGACCAGTCCGGGTTCACAGGTTCAGATTTAATGTCCGCGTCCTTGTAGAAGACGACGAACCCCTCGTCATTAGAATATAATCCACCTGCTACCACGTATTTACCGTCAGACGACATGTCCACGGAGTAAATCTCTATCCCGAGAGTAGGGTCTATCCATGTCCAGGTCTGGTCTGGACCCGACCTTGATGTGCAGTCTGCAAAATAGTATATGTTTACGCCTGTCCCACCCACTACAACGTAGTTTCCATCGCTAGACATATCTAGAGTCCCAGGCTCAACCGCGCCCATTAAGTTCCTGCTCCACCAGGTAGCGTCTGAGACTCTTCCAGAGAGGCTGAGCGCATCGGCGAAGTAGCCGATGTATCCCGTGTCTTCCGTGCCGTTTCCGGCCACTACGTAGTTTCCATCAGCCGATATAGCGACCGAAGTGAACCCATTCTGTGCTTCAAACCACCATAACGGGTCTGGATTATCAGCCGAGAAAAAGTATAGACCTGTGTCGTTGACGGCGGCTATGTAGTTTCCGTCGCTCGACACCGCGAGGTCGTAAACCTCCATGGGATTGCCCCACAACTCTTCCACAGTCAGCTCTTGTCCAAACCCACATGGTAGAATCACAATGATTAAAGCGGTAAAAAGTAGAAGCGCCGCGATAATGGGGTATTTTTCCTTCATGGTTTATTATCTACGCTAAGAAATATTTAACATTTTTCCAAAAAAGCCTGAAAGAATGGGTTCATACACCTAAACCTCCTAAATCATCTATCGATAGGGGTTCTTGTATGGTTTTCTCAGATGATGTCTGATGCTGTTTTCCACGGATTCTTCTATGCCGCTAAGTCTGTTTTCACCAGATATGCGAGTATAAGAAATGTGTACTGGACCCACGTGAGAAAATGATTCCTAGACGATAAGCAGGACACGGCGAGAGAGGTGTCTCAAAGATGCGTTTAAGGAGCAGCTCAGAGGGTCGTTTAAAGACGTCGACATATTCGGTGTCACGGTAGACCTCATCGTGGTACCGCATCCAAGTGGAAGAGACAGGGTTCCGCTCTACTAACGCCTAGAAAGGCTAAGCCCAACGCGTTCAAAAATAAGATAACTACATTAAAAGAAATAAAGAGCGGTTGCTTCCCCCTAGTCTTGTTAGATTTAGGGGGAGAGGGTGTAGACGATAAGGCGAAGTTCTACGGCTCAGAGGATATTATATACGCAGGGAGGATGGGAGGGTCATCATGGAACTTAGAATGAAGGACGCGGATAAGCCGATGGACCTACTTATCGGCGGCTCATCTCAGTTAGTCGAAAGCGACGTAGTACGGAAAGAACTACTTTTCCCAGACGACGTTTAAGGGTTTTAGGCCCCTTAAGACCCGTAGTATATTTTCCGCGCAGAACCTCGCCGCCTCTCTGAAGAACTCTACCGACCAGCTTGCTTGGTGGAGGCTTAGCTGAGCGTTCTCGAGCCTGAGTAAGGGGTTATCATCTGATACAGGCTCTTTGGCCCAGACGTCTATGTGAGCCGCCCTGATCCTACCGGCTCTAAGCACGTCGTAGAGGGCTTCCTCGTCTATGACCGCTCCCCGGGAGGTGTTTATGAGAACCGCGTCAGGCTTCATCAGCCTAAGCTCGCGACGCCCTATCATATGCCTAGTCTCGCTGGTTAAGGGCACGTGTAGGGTAACTACGTCTGAATCCTTAAGCAACCGGGTTAGGTCTTCGACCTTCTCCGCCCCATACTCCTCGACCAGGCTTACGGCTACGTAGGGGTCGTATACCAGGACCCGGGTCTCAAACGGTTTCAGAAGCCTCGCAACTTGCCTACCGATCCTCCCGAAGCCGATTATCCCAACGGTTTTACCGGTCAGCCTCTCAGACAACACCTTAGGCCTATCGCTCCACCTAGCCTCTCTAGCCATGAGGTCTCTCTCCCTTATCCTATGAAGTATCGACAAGATGGCTGCGAGGGTGAACTCCGCGACATCTAGGCTGTTAATACCGGGGATGTTGCATACGTACACTCCCCTCCGCCTACAGACCTCTATGGGTATCGTATCGACCCCTACACCGAACTTCTGAACTATCCTAAGCCTACGGGCCTTCTCGACGGACTCAGGGGTTATCCTAGAATCGGCTACGACGATACCGTCGACCTCCATAATCCGGTCTTCGGGCACATACTCGTGAAAGACTTCTGAGACCTCCGCTTCGATACCTGCGTCCTCGAGAAGCTTAACCAGCTCCTCCACCATAGGGAGGGGCTCGGTTATGTAGACCGATGGGGGACTCAAACGGTCGACACCACGCGATTTAAACCCTGACCTGGTTAAAGAGTTTAACCCCGTGAAACGTTTAACGGTTAAATATCTAAACAAGCCTTACTATGACTGGAGGGGATTCAAATCCCCACATGCGAAGTCTGCGGTAGAAAAACGTCTAAGCTTTTTAGGGTTATCATAGAGGGTGCTGAGCTCTCGGTATGCATGGAATGTAGCAGGCTCGGCACACCTGTGAAGCCTAAGCTTAGGAGGAGCATGGTTAAAACCGGTTACGTAAGGTCTACTCCTGTTTCGAGACCTTTGAGACCTTCTAAGCCCAAGAAGGCTGTTAGAAGCAGAAGCATAGAGGAGACTGTCGAAGCCTATACCTTAGTCGAAAACTACGGCTTCATAGTTAAGGAAGCTAGAGAGCGTATGGGTATGACGCTTAAAGACTTGGGTGCGAAGGTCGGTGAAAAAGCCTCTGTGATAAGTAAAGTCGAGCAGGGTAAGCTCAAGCCAGATAACGCGTTGGCTAGGAGGCTTGAACACGTGCTCAGGGTCAGGCTTCTAGTCCCCTCTAGTGAGGTCGAGGATAAGGGGCTTAAGACACCGGTGGAGCATGGCGGAGGACTTACCATAGGCGATGTCCTTAGGATGAGGCTTACGAAGCCTAGGGAGTAGCTATGAAAGTCTACGTCCTGAGGCTCGGCCATAGGGTTTCAAGAGACAAGCGTATAACGACCCACGTGGGGCTTATAGCTAGAGCCCTAGGCGCCGACGGTATAGTTTTATCGGGTGAAAGAGACGAGAGCGTCGTAAAGAGCCTCAGGAAGGTTGTCGAGCTCTGGGGTGGACCGTTCGAGATAAGCTATGTAGACGACTGGCTGGGCTTCATGAGACGTGCTAAGGGGGAGGGGTGGGAGATAATACATCTAACCGTCTACGGGCTCCCTATACAGGACGTGATAGACGAGATAAGAAGGTCGGGTAAGGATAAGCTTGTAGTCGTAGGCGCCAGTAAGGTTCCAGGCATAGTCTATCAAATGGCCGACTGGAACGTAGCCGTATCTTCTCAGCCCCACTCTGAATGCGGAAGCCTAGCCGTCTTCTTGGATAGACTTTTCCAAGGGAAAGAACTGGAAAAGGAGTTTAAAAACTGGAAGCTGAAAGTGATCCCCCAGGCCAGAGGTAAAAAGGTCGTCAAAGCCGAGGAAGAGGGAACTCAGGCTTGAAGTATGGCATAGTTTTAGCAGGTGGGTCTGGTAGACGGTTTGGCCACCCGAAGGCGTTAACTTTGCTAAAAGGTAAACCCATGATAGCTCATCTGATAGAGAGGCTAACCCCTCTCACAGAAGAGCTCATAGTCGTGGTCAAGGAGGCTGACCCGATGCTCGAGGCTATCCTAGAAGAGTATGGTGTACAGATATGCTTAGACCGGTTGCCGGTTCGATCCCCGCTCGTGGGGCTTGCGGCAGGGTTTGAGTACTTACGCTCCGGCTATACCGTCGTCGCACCGTGCGACTCTCCGTTCTTAAACCCGAATACTGTTAAAAGGCTCTTCGAGGAGGTGGTTGGCTACGACGCGGCGGTGCCTATGTGGCGTAACGGCTACATAGAGCCCCTTCACTCCGTCTACAGGGTTGAGACCTGTCTAGAGGCCTCGAGGTCGACTATCGAGGAAGGTGAGTTGAGCGTCAGAGCCATGATATCTAGGCTTAAAAGGGTTAACTATGTAGAAGCGGAGATGCTTGGAGACCCTAGACACTTCCTGAACCTAAACACGTTAGAGGATTTAGAGAACCTCGCAGGTGAAGGCTAACTTTTTAACTGTGTTAAGGGGATGTTTGGTTAAGAAAATGGTCTACGTCAACCCCTGGGGGTGCTTCGTCGAAGAAGTCGAGAGGGTTTTAACAGAGGCCTTCGAGAAGACCTACCCAGCGTTCAAGGGTTTACGTATCCAGCTTGAAGAGCCGCCTTCTAGAGAGTATGGGGACCTCAGCTGTTCGATGTGCCTCAGCCTAGCCAGGAAGGTCGGGGTTAAACCCGTCGAGATGGCCGAGGAGGTTTTGGCGAACCTTAATCTCGAAGAACGCGTTTTCATCGACAGGGTCGTCGTAAGCCCTCCGGGATACCTGAACGTCTATCTAAAACGCGGTCTTATGGTGGACGAGGCGGTCCGCTCAGCCTTAGCTCTTGGAGATAAGTGGGGCTATGTCGAGACAGATAAGCCCCTTAGGATAGTGGTCGAGCATACGAGCGTAAACCCTTTACATCCGATAACCGTCGGACACGCTAGGAACAGCTTCCTCGGAGACTCGTTGGCTAGGATCCTCACCGCCAGAGGCCATAAGGTTTCGAGGAGGTTCTACGTGGACGACGTAGGTAGACAGGTCGCGCTGATAGCCTACGCCTATAGGATAGTCGGTGACAGTCTGTTTAAGCCCGGGGTTAAACCAGACCACGCGATAGGAGAGCTCTACACGGCTATATCCGCCCTTGTCGAGGTCAGGAGGCTTAAGGAGGAGGTTAAGAGGCTCAGGGACTCCGGTAGGTTTGACGATGCTAGACGCGTCGAATACGAGCTTTCAGACTGGATCGGCATTCTATCGGAGATAGAGAGGAAGAACCCTGAGCTTCTTGGGAGGCTTATGGAGGGTATAGGCTCCGAAGACCCGGAGACAGAGGTTATGAAGCTTCTCAGGGATTACGAACGTGGAGCCGAGGAAGCCGTTAAGCTCGTTAAGCCGCTCGTCGAAAAATGCCTAGCCGGTTTTAAGGAAACGTTGGATAGGGTTTCGATAGAGTTCGACTCATGGGACTGGGAGAGCGACGTGGTCTGGTCAAGTATGGTTAAAAAGGCCTTGGAGGGGCTTATCAGAAGTGGATACGTGAAGTTCGTGGGAGGGGTCCCCGAGTTCGAGGCCGGGAGGGCTGTCGACGAGCTGGGGCTTAGAGAGGAGCTGGGGATACCCAAGAGCTTCGAGGTTCCAAGTCTTACTCTCCTTAGGAGAGACGGCGCGACGCTGTATACCACGAGGGATATAGCCTATAGCCTAATGAAGTTTCGAGACGCCGATAGGGTTATAAACGTGGTAGGTTTCGACCAAACCCTTCCACAGATACAGGTCCGCGTGGCCCTATACGTCCTAGGCTATAGAGAGCAGGCTAAAAACCAGGTTCACTTCTCCTATGGGCTAGTTAAGTTCCCAGGCTTTAAGATGAGCAGTAGAAGAGGCCGATACGTCGCGCTCGACCATCTGCTCGACGAGGCCGAGGCGAGGGCGTATATGGAGGTAACTAAGATATCGCCTCACATACCTGAGCCGGAGAGGAGACTTATAGCCCGTAGCGTAGGTGTGAGCGCCATAAAATACAGTCTCCTAAGCGTCGAGCCTGGTAAGGATGTGGTCTTCAGCTGGGATAGGGTCCTAGACTTTAAGCGGAACAGCGCCCCGTTCATACTCTACGCATACGCTAGGGCATGCGGTATCACGGCGAAGGCCTCAGAAAAACCAGAGGAGTATGACCTAAGCCTTCTAAAAGAGCCGCTTGAAGAAGAGCTGGGATTAGCCATAGCAAAGTTTCCACAGGTCTTTGTAGAGGCTTCAGAGAACCTTGCTCCTCATACGATAGCAAGCTACTGTAACGGTCTAGCTACGGTGTTCAACTCCTTCTACGACCGCCATCCGGTTCTCAAAGCAGAGGAGAGGCTTAGAAAGGCTAGGCTAGCTCTCGTCGAGGCGTTTAAGATAACTATGAGGAATGCCCTAAGGCTAATAGGCATAGAGCCTTTACAGAGGATGTGAGGTTGGACTGTTACGGAGTTAACCCTCTGATAACATCGTTCATCGCGTTTACGCTAGCAGAGCTGGGGGATAAAACCCAGGTAGCCACGATGATGCTGGCCTCCTCCTCTAGAAGGGTACTTCCGGTTTTCCTCGGAAGCCTCTTAGGGCTTATAGCAGTAAACATCCCGTTTATCATACTCGGAGACTGTTTGACTCTCTTCATACCGGTCTTCTGGGTAAAGATCTCTTCGGCGTTGCTTTTCATAGCGTTCGGAGTGCACGCTCTTAGAAAACCTGAGAGCTTGGTTGAATACCAGGGCGAAGCCGGCTTCCTCAAGTCAGCGCTACTGGTGGGACTTATGGAGCTCGGAGATAAGACCAACCTGACCGCTCTGGTCTTAGCCGCAAGTCTTCAAAACGTCTTTCAGGTCCTGGTCGGTGTGTGTCTAGCCTCCGCGGTTTTAGTAGCAGCCGCATCTTACCTAGGCTTTAAGGTCATTCAGACCGTCGCAGGCGACAAGGTGAGGGTCATAAGCGCCATAGCATTCATCGTCATAGGGCTCTGCATAATTTTAGAGACTCTAGCCTAGTCCTCTCGCGTGCAGAACCATGTGAGCGGCTTCGGGAAGTATGAGCTTCTTCAACGCAAGCTCGACAGCCCCAGGTGAACCCGGTATCGCAAACACGATCTTACCCCTACAAACCCCCGCTACGGCCCTAGATAGGACCGCTACACTACCTTCTCTCTGAAAGGTAAGCATCCTGAACAACTCGCCGAAGCCCGGTATCTCCTTCTCGAACATCGGTCTGACAGCTTCGACGGTGACGTCCTTCGGTGATAACCCGGTTCCTCCCGATATGAGCACGACGTCGACATCCTCTGTTGAACATAACTCATCCACAGCCTCCCTGATCATCTTCAGATCATCAGGAAGCAGTATTCTATGGATTACTTTGAAGCCCCAGGCCTCTATAAGAGACTCAGCCAAGTCGCCTGACGTGTCTTCGAACCGTCTACCAGACTTATAGGCTTCGAACCTCGAACTGCTGCATACGATCACTGCGAATTTAAGCGTTTTAGGTGCTTTAGCCTTATGCCTCTCGAAGCTCGACAAGTCTACTAGTAGAGGATACACGCCTGTAGAAAAATACTTCCCTCCTAGACACCTGTTAGGTCCTCGAGCATCCTTATCCTCTTTTCGAGCAACAACAGGTACATTTCTAGTTTCGTAAACCTCTCCTGAGCAGACGCCTGTCTAAACTCATTTAACGCTTCCAAAACTTCACGTCTGACGTCGTCAGACAGTCTCTCGCCATGACCTCTACGGAAACGTACAACTCCCGAGCCATGTCCATGTAGAGCTGCAACCCGCTCGGTTATACGGCTATAGTAGTCGGTTTCGGCTATTTTTATCCCGTTTGCTGTGCCGTAGTTTTCGACTGTGATCCGTAGGTATCGGATGTATCTTGCGTTGAACGTGTATGTGTTCCATCCCTCTGAGCCTGTTTGCCCGGTTAGTAGGGTTTCCCACTCCGAGCCGTCTTCGCTTCCCTCGATTTTGAACGATTCGGGTATGTAGCTCGCAACAGGGAAGTGTATCCTTATGGCGCCGATTATCTGGAGGCTTCCGGTATCCATCTTAAGCCATGCACCGGTTTGGTTAGCCGGATTAGGCATCCAGTAGGTGGCGGTGTTCTCGTCGATTGCATTATCGTCTCGACGATGCTCGTGAATCTCGAAGAGGCTGTTATATGCTCTCATACCTACGCCGTATTGTGTCTTAAGATATAGTTTCGCTTCGTCTGCCTCGACGTTCGGATACTCAGTATATTCCTGATATGTAGTTACCGTAACAGTTTTCTCAGTCGTGTAGACGACCGAGCCGTTTTTTAACAACTCGACTTTAACGCTTGCTTCATAGCCCGAAGCTGAGGATTTGACATTGTAGCGGAGCTTACCGACCATATTCTCCGAGAAGCTGAGTGTTTTCGCAAGCTCCCACTCTCCACCGGTATTGTATTTGTTAACCTCCGTGTTATCAGACGCTAAAAGATTACTATATTCACTCGAAGCCTCTACGCTGTCAGGTGTTATCCAGTCGCTCGTCGAGGGCTCCGGCAGTTTAACGCGTCCGGTCGGTATGTCGGCTACAGGCTTCCACTCAGAGCCGTTATAGTAGTATATCCGGTGCTCGTCGCTCCGGTAGAACAGGTCGCCCTCCGATGGGCTAGACGGAAAGCTTGCTCCACTCTCGATCACATGAGGCTCGTTCCACTCCGACGCATAGAGCTTATCGCCACTCGACTTCACGGTCTTATGCCTTATACCCAACCCTTCTCACCTCCCATATTATCGATAGGATTAGACAGATGAGCGTGATCAGGAGGAGCTGCTCGTGGCTCGGATAGACTTGAGGAGCGTATAAATCCTCCAGCCGGAACAGGTAGCCCTCCTTCAGTAGCTCGTCTACGAGGATGCCTATGGCGAAACCATCCGAGCCAGAACCACAGTCGCTTAGCTAGGTTACGCATAGCTTATCT
>Ga0180302_10000136_pt1 | contig 29004 bp, 32 predicted proteins | sample GuaBasSediGuay17_FD_121794 | JGI IMG/M metagenome (GOLD analysis project Ga0180302, IMG submission 121794) | Subseafloor sediment microbial communities from Guaymas Basin, Gulf of California, Mexico - Guay17, Core 4571-4, 12-15 cm | ecosystem: Environmental > Aquatic > Marine > Hydrothermal... | reverse complement strand
TAGTCTGGCAGATAAAGTTTACTTACTTCTGCCTAAAAGTATTTACTCGCCCAGATATATTGACGGAAGACTTCTCAAGGAGTGCGGTGTAGGCATATTAACGTATTCTCATGGTAAAATAGAGGAAGCTTTTCCCTCGTTTTCAAGTAAGAAAGTTCAGACAGTATCTGAAATACGGGAACTTAAAGCAAAGATAAGAGAGCTTGAAGATAAGTTGATGGTGTTAATGGATGAGTTTTCATTAATAAAGTCGCATCTAGAAAAATTAGATAGTATTGTTCAGGAAATAGAAAGTAAAGTGTCTAAAGTATCGATAGGCTCAAGTGCCGCTTTATCAAGAGAATTGGAAAGAATAATAAGTCGACTTAAAGTTCTTGAAAGAGAAATAGAGTATATCAAAGGCAGAACTGAATTAAGCACAGTAAAGGAAAGTGAAGTTAGTTTAACAAAACCTGTGTCTAAAGAATCTAGCGAAGAACTGCCAGATTACCTTGTAGATAACCCCTGGCTTAATGTCTTGAGTAAAAGAGGTAGGTAGCCATGAAAAACAACAGCGATGAAGTTAAGTTAAGATCCCCAGAAGAGATATTAAAGGAAATAATAAGCGATAAAGAAGATTATGGTATTGCAATTGAGTTATATAAAGCATATATTGCTGGAGGTAGAATTACATTAAAAGAAAAAATTAAAGAAATTATTAAAAAATATCTTGAGGAGAAGTAACTATGTTGCTGAAATCTATCGAGATATATGGATTTAGATGCTTCACAGAAACAATAAAGTTAGACTTATCCTCAGAGCTGACGCTAATAGTAGGTCCTGTAGGTGTAGGTAAATCCACGATACTAAATGCTATCGAGTTAGCGCTCTACGGTGCAACATATGAGACAAACATAGAAAAAAGCGCCAAACTTGACGACTATATAAATAACATAAGCAACCATTTCAGAATAGTATTAGATTTCATAGTAGATAATGCAGAATATCGAGTAGAAAGGAAAAAACTTAAAGACAAACCCCTTAAAAGCATTCTCTACAAAGAGGGACAAAAAATAGCTTCAACAACTTCTCAAGTAAACAAAATAATAAGCGAAGAATTGCTTAAACTATCTCTAGAAAACTTTGTTCGATACATACTAATTCGGCATCGTAGCCTAGAAACTCTCGCCTATGGATCACCTTTGAGAAGAACAATTATATTGGACAAAATGCTCGGAATAGATGCGTTCAGGAGAATCGCGGCCAGTATTCCAGTAAAGAAGATAGATGAAGTAAAAAATAATATTGCGTTTAAAATGAAGCAAATAGAAAGAGATATTAGTTATTTAAACAAACAGGAAATTACGCAGAAAATTAAACTGTATGAGGAAAAAACAAATGAAATAAAAGAAAATATAAACAAACTTAATAAGGAGGAAAAGGACATATTAGAAAAATTATCTGAAATTGATAAAAAAATAATTGAAATATCAAGTATATATGGAAAGGTAAAGGAGAAAGAAAGATTAAAAGAAAGACTAATAAAAAAATTAGAAAATCTAAGCGGAAGAAAACATCAGCTAGAAACAGACCTTAAAGCACTAGGTCAAACAAAAGAAGAGATTATAGAGGAAGTAGTATACCAGTTAGAGAACATAAAAGCTGAACTCTCAGGTTTTCTTGCAGATTTACTCCTGGGAGATGAACTTGAAAAAATAGAGAAAATAACTATATCTTTAGATAACGTAGACGAAATAATCAAAACCTTTAGAAAAGCTTACTTCAGCATAGAAAATAGATCATCATATTTGCAAAGTGAACTAAATAAACTTATAAGACAGAAAAGTAAGCTAGAAGCTATTAAAGATTCAAAACAGGCACAGCTATCAAATATAATAAGTGAGATAGAGTTTCTTGAAAGCGCTGAGAAAGAATTCTCGAATATTTTGGCTAAAATAGGTGATGTAGAAGGTGCTAAAAAGAATTTAAAGAAAATAGAAAATGAGTTAAGCGTAATAGAAAATATCTTAAAAGAAGATGACTGTAGAATAGCTTTAATTCGAAAAATACTAGGTCAGTTAAAGTCAAGAGATCATATTAAATGTCCTATATGCTGTAAAGATATTCTACAAAACGAAAAGGAGCACTTAGAGCAGCACTTAAATGAGATAATTAAATCTAAATCAGAACTTTTCATTAAGAGAGAAAAGCTATTAGCTGAAATGGAAGAGTATAAGCAGCTACTAAGCGAGTACGAAGAGCTTTCAGAAAAAATAAACAGATTAGAAGAACTGAGGCTTTTGGGAAATAGTATTGAAAGTGAGATTGATGCAATAGAAGAGAGAATAAGTGAAATTGATAAAGAAATAGAGGAATTAGAATATAAACTGGAGGACTTGAGGAACTTTCTTTCAGGTTTTCGAAGAAGATTATCTAAAATAGAAGATAAATTGAGTTATTTAAGTAAGTATGACGAGATCTCTAAAATAGAGAGTGAAATAAAGACTTTAAAGGAGCAAATAGACAAACTTAACTTAGATTTAAAAGAAGTAAACATAGAAACTATAGTTTCTGAGAGGGCTAGATTAATTAACGAGAAAAAATCATTAAATAAAAGGTTACTAGAAATTAAGAGGCTTAGAAATAGATATCTTGATGAAATTAACTACTACACTAAGGAAATTTCGTCAGCAAAGAAGAAACTTGATCTTATTTCTGAACTTGAAAAGGAGTTTGCTAGACTCTCTGATAAGTACTCCAAAATCTCTGAACTAGCTGAGAGATTTTCTAGAATTAAGGAAGCATACATTAAGGCTCAAGACTTTATTAGAAATGAATCTATAACCAAAATAATTAATACAATAAACTCTATTTTCGAAAAAATTTATGTGCATCCAGATGTAATAGAAATAAATCTTAAGGCTGTTGAGGCAGAAAAGAAGGGTAGATACAAGTACATGTTTTATGTAAAGCGTAGCGATGGTGCAATAATTCCGTCTATTCAGTTTCTCAGCGATGGACAGAAAATTCTCTTTGCTTTTTCGCTTGTCTTCGCGCTAAATAAGATTTCTCCACACTCGGCAGATTTCATTATTTTCGATGATCCCTTACCTAATATTGACGAAGAGCTGAAAAAGTCGCTAGGAAAGCTACTCGGAAGCAGAGAGTTCTCGAGACAAGTTATTATAACAACTCAAAGCGAGAACTACGCCAAATATCTTGAAGAAATTGCTAAGGAACAGGGATTATCATGTAAAACATACAGGCTAACTCATTCTAAAGGAGGGTCTATTCTTTTAGCGGATACCTCTAAGTAACGTTTATTAGAAATTAAGTTCACTGGACATAGCTCTCCATTTTCTACGCTAAATGTAAGCCACCGTGTATCATGAGGACAGCCCCTAGCCTTTCTTACTCTAAGTTGCCTCACTAAAAGACCCTGCCTCATATACTCAGGTTCATAACGCATATCAATTATAATATCGGCTACATAGTCTAATAAGTCGTCAAGGCCCTCAAGTAACTTTATTCCAAAAGTAAGTGTTCCTACAACGGTAATTCCAAGTTTTCTTGCGTAAAGTGAACGCATTGTTTTAACAAATTCTACAAAAGAATTTGCGTCGCAAAGACTAATCATTTCGGTTAAAGAGTCTATTACTATCAAACCTTTATTTACAGACATAAATTTTTCAACAGTGTAATGCACTAGTCTTTGTAAAGCCTTAATGTCTTTTGGATTGCTTACATACAATACATTCGAATATTGGGTAGATAGAGTACTTCCTGAATACAGTAAATACTTTGATCTGAAGCTGAAGCAATCTATTATCGTAAGAGATTTTGGTGGGATGTCCTCCGGAGGCGAAACTATGTTTTCTTCGACAACGAAAGGTGGTTCATCTAGTGATACAAATATACACTTTTCTTTTTTCTTCAAATAAGCTCTCGTTAAATTATAGACAAATATTGTTTTCCCCGTCCCAGCCTCGCCGGAAATTAGGATAAATGAGCCTCTGGGGAAGCCTTGAGGAAATAACATATCTAAGGCTCTCAGTCCAGAGTCTATAAGAGATAGTGGTACTTTCACGTACACCACTATTTGAGAGAATTTATAAGTATATGATTCACTAATGGCGAGGAATACTTCTAGGACACAGGCAACTTATCCTGTTAATTGCGTATTACATTACCCTATCTCTGCTGTAAACAGTTAAATAGTTCGCAGAATACTTACTTCATGTGAGAGTTATTTCGGTGAGAATACCTGAACAACAGCTACGCGCTATAGACGAACTTATCAGGAAAGGTCTTTTCGAAAGTAGATCCGATTTTATTCGAAGAGCTATTAGATGCTATTTTAAGGAAGAGTATATGATGAATATCTTAGGTAAGCGATCCAGTACATAATATTATTTTGCTCTAACTTATTTGTTTCTTAATGCTTATTTAATATAGATTTAAATAGGTAAAGTAGTTAGGAAAAGGGGAGTCTATGGAGGGACTTGAGGTAGTACCTACAGGGATAGAAGGCCTTGACCCAATAATAGGAGGAGGGTTTATCAAAGGTAGAACATACCTAGTCTCTGGTGAGACAGGGACAGGAAAAACTCTTTTTTCCTTAAACTTTCTAGTATATGGAATAACTCTAGGCGACAGAGGAGTATATGTGTTAGTCGACGAGAGAGTAGAGGACTTAATGCGTGGAGCAAAAGACTTTGGATGGGATCTAAATGCTTTAGTAGAAAGAGGGTTACTGAGCATTTTAACTTTATCTCAAGAAGCTATGGAAAAATTAAGCGAAAAGCCTCTTGATACGATAGTCAGATCAATTGTAGCTGATATCAAGTTGGAGGTAGATAAATTAAAAGCCTCCCGCCTTGTCATAGACCCTGTAGTCTCGCTAGTTTTTCAGGAAAAAGATATTATATGGATGAGAGAGTTTATAAGAAGACTTATTATGAGTATTGAAAACGACGTTGGATGTACCACCGTTATAACATCCGAAATACCAACAAACAGCAATAGTATTAGCCGTTTCGGCGTAGAGGAATTTCTTGCTAGCGGGGTCCTAGTTCTAGGGCTTCAGAGAATAGGTGATGAGTACATACGAACATTGCTTGTTAGGAAAATGAGATGGAGGCCTGTTAAGCCTTCGATATACGTATTTGAAATAGTGCCCGGCAAAGGTATAGTAATTAAAGGGAGACTAAAAGAATATATAAGATCGCTTCCAATACCTATAGCATAGGTGATGATGGCTGGTATTGCAGATTCAGATGAAGAAGGACATCAGAGCTGATTTCAAGTAAAAAATATTAAGCTGACTTAAGGATAGGATTTTAGGCTGATCTAATGAAGAAACTGTGTTATGTCAAAATACATGAAGTAAGAGGCGAAGTAGTAGTTAGCATATGTGATGCTGATCTTCTAGGGAAGAAATTTAGGCAAGGAAATATTACCATAGACTTTTCTTCTTCTTTCTTCGGGGGCAAACTTATGGAAATAGATCAAGCTTTAATGCTACTTGAAACAGCTACTATAGCTAGTCTTTTTGGGGAAAATGTGATAAGTAGAGCTATTGAAAAAGGATTATTGTCAAGGGACGCTCCCATTAGAATAGCAGGTATACCACATGTACAGCTAATTAGGTGAATTTTCATGAAGAGATTCTGCGCCATTTGCGGCAGGGAAGTAGACGTATATTATGACAATTTATGTTTAGACTGTTTTAGAAAGAATAATCCTCTATTAACTAAACCTCTTAAGCTTAAGATAGTGATTTGCAGAGAATGCAACAGTATTTTTTATCTAAATAAGTGGATAAAAGGGAACTTTGAGGATCTTTTGCTCCAACTGATAAAGAGGGAAATTAAAAAGAGTAGTAAAGGAGAAATAAGGGATGTAGAGATATCAATAGCTGAGGAAAGCAAAAGCAAGTATTCAGTAGCAGTTACAATTACAGGACGTGTAAGACCCGATATGCCTTACTATAGCGAAAAATATATAGCTGAAGTTAGAGTCAGATACGAAGTCTGTCCTGTCTGCCGTGATATTATTTTAAAGAAAGAAAAGGCCATCCTTCAAGTAAGAGCGCTTAATAGAGAATTATCATTAGAAGAAAAGAAAAAGATACTAGAAATAGTTGAAACAGAGATAGCTAGACTACAGAGGAAGCAAAGAAACGCAGTCATAGTTGATATAGAAGACAGAAAGGGTCTTGATGTTAAGCTTTTATCGGCTAACGTGGCCCGAGCACTGGCTGTAGCTATTCAAAAAGAGTTTCCGGCATTAATTAAAGAAACGTATAAACTTATACGCTTAGATAGAAATGGTAGACCTGTTTCTAAGGTTACAGTAAAGGTAGAGCTGCCGCCTTTTAGTAAAGGAGATATAGTCGATGTAAAAGGGTCATTATTTTACGTTAAGGACATTAAGAGAGGAATAATTAAGCTAATTAATTTATCCACATATAAAACTATTAATGTAACATCTAAAACTTGTCCTAAATCTACAAAGAGAGTTTCAGTAGAAAAAGAGAAGTACTTAGTAAACTCTATCACGCCTCCTGTAGTATCGTTACTTAATTTATCTAACTACGAAACAGTCGAGGCAAGGCTCCCAGTTATTCCTCAGTGGCTTAAAGTAGGGGGAACTATTGAAGCTATAAATTACCGCGGAAGAATCTATGTTCTTCCTCCTTGAGTGATTTTATACGTACTAGGCATTTAAGCTAGAGTTAGGATTTTGCAAAATATTTAACTAGAAGTTTTTATACCTTAAATAGGTGATAGCATGGCCAAGAAGAAGAAACGTAAAAAAGGAGAAGAAGAGGAAGTGAAATTAAGATTACCTGGAGAAGGCGAAGTATTAGGAGTAATAGATGAGATGCTAGGTTATGATCGAGTTAGAGTAAAATGTGCAGATGGTTACATAAGGTTATGCAGAATTCCGGGACGAATGAAGAAAAGAGTATGGATGAGAGTCGGAGACATAGTTCTGGTGGCTCCTTGGGAATTTCAATCCGATAAGAGAGGCGATATAATACACCGCTATACTTCCAGCGAGGTAAGAGAATTAGAAAAGCTTGGGCTCTTAAAGGACCTTATTTAGAGCTAGAGTTTAGTTATCCTTTTAAATATTATACGGGGGTCTTCTACCTCTGCTCCAAGCTTTTCAAAATATCGGGTAATGTTCTTAATGTCTCTGAAGAGAAACTCTAATGCCTGCGGATGACTTATTTCGACCGCAGAGCCCCAATCTATAATTACGAGTTCTTCCTCTTTATTTAAAATATTGTACTCAGATAAATCTGCGTGAACTAGTTTTGCTTCGTAATATAATTTTTCTATACTTGATATTATAGTTTTATACGCTGAATTAGGGTTTTCAGGAGGGAGATCTTTTATTAGAGGTGCTGGAATGCCTTCATTTCCAATAAATTCCATTACCAGCACATTTTCTTTAAATGCATAAGGTTTGGGTACTCTCACTCCGGCTTCGTACGCTCGCTTCAAATTTCTATATTCCTTTGAGCACCACGCTCGAATAATGCTTCTGAGATCTCGTCTTATCCTAGAGAATCTGCGGTCTCCAATCATATAGCTGAGTCTAGATTTCCTAAACTCTGTTGTCTCTATTTTAAAGATTTTTACTGCTAGGTCTGTGCCGTCAGGAGCTTTAGCCCAGTATACTCGTGCTTCTTTGCCTGTCGCGACAACACCGTACATTTTGTCGATAACTCGGTCATTTATTAACTCATAGAGCGCCATCAATGTTGAATAACTAAATACATCTTCTGTAATCTCAAATAGCTCAGAGTCTTTAAGTTTCTTGAACTTTTTCCTATGAAGTTTTTTCTCGAAAAAATCTTCGAAATTTTCCACAGGTCTTTCATGTAGTCGTAATATATTTATTTTTTCTTTTCAAAGATTTTATTGAATTATTTAATAAAACATCGTAAAAAGAGCCTTATGTGAAAGATAAATTATTAAGTATCTGATTGAAGAGATTTATGATGTTTAAAGGAAGAGATGTTATATCGATACTAGATTTTTCCAGAGAAGAGCTAAGTATCCTGTTCGAAGAGGCGCTTAAATTTGAGAAATACAAGGAAAGAACCTTTAGCTACTTGAAAGGTAAAATATTAGCCTTAGCTTTCTTTGAGCCAAGCACAAGAACTAGACTCAGCTTTGAAGCTGCTATGAAACGTCTAGGGGGAGATGTAATACATTTAGGTGAGGTCAAGATAACATCAATAGCAAAAGGCGAAAGTTTAGCTGACACAATTACTATGTTAAACGCGTATGCTGACGCCATTGTAATAAGACATAGACTTGAGGGAGCAGCGAAATTTGCTGCCGAAATAGCTGATGTTCCTGTAATTAATGGCGGTGATGGATCGCAGCATCACCCAACACAGGCTATGATAGATCTCTATACCATATGGCGCGAGCTAGGCACCATAGATGGACTCAATATAGGTGTTATAGGTGATTTGAAGTACGGAAGAGCGGCATGTTCTTTTATTTACGGAGTAACTCTATACAATATTAAGAAGCTGTATCTTATCTCGCCTCCGCTTCTTAAAGTTAGAGCGGAAGTAAGAGATTACCTGAAAACAAAGAATATTCCCTTTGTGGAAACAAGCAGCCTTGAAGAAGTGATATCAGAACTAGATGTATTATATGTCACTAGGATTCAAAAAGAAAGATTTCCTGATCCGTCAGAATATGAGAAGGTTAAAGGAAGTTATCGTGTAACAGTGGAGCTTTTGTCTAAGGCTAAAGAGAACAGTATAGTACTTCATCCTCTTCCTAGAATAGATGAAATACCACACGAGGTGGATAGGCTTAGTAAGGCTAAGTATTTTAAACAAGCTGCTTATGGTATCCCTGTTAGAATGGCTCTCCTAAACTTAATTTTAGGTGATTAAAATGGCTAATGTAAAAAATAGTGAGCTTATTGTAAGAAAAATAAAGAATGGTACAGTTATAGATCATATTACTGCAGGCAACGCTATTAATGTACTGAGAATACTCGGAATTAAGGGGTCCGAGAATATTACGATAGCAGTAGTTATGAATGTTAAAAGCAAAAAGTTAGGCAAAAAAGACATTGTAAAAATAGAAAATAGGGAATTGACGCCCGAAGAAGTAAACATAATAGCTCTAATAGCACCCCATGCCACTATCAATATTATAAAAGACTATAAAGTTGTAGCAAAACATAAAGTGAAAGTACCTGAAAAAGTAATTGGATTAATCAAGTGTACTAATCCGAACTGTATAACGAGACAGGTAAGGGAGCCTGTAACATCGGTGTTTAAGGTAGTTAGTAGAGAACCTCTTATACTTAAATGTGAGTACTGTGGCCGATACATTACTTCAAATGAAATAGTAGATCAGCTTTCACGGTGGTAACATTTGCTGAATATTGCTGGCGTAATAAAAGATATAAGGCAAGAGAATTACAAAATTAAGTCCTATTTTATTGAACTAGAGAGAAAACTGTGCTCTGTACCAGGACAGTATGTTATGGTATGGTATCCCGGTGCTGAAGAAATACCTATAAGTGTAGCTCATGAAGATGGAAGAATCATTAGACTTATTATAGCAAAAGTAGGAGACTCTACCTCTTATATTCATAACCATGCTAAGAGAGGAGACTACATCAGTATAAGAGGTCCTTACGGTAAAGGTTTTACAGTAGTTAAGGGCATGAAAGTAGCTTGCGTAGCGGGAGGTTACGGTATAGCACCGCTTTTTTATTTAGCTAAGAAACTACTTGAAAAGAATGCTGAAGTGCATATATTCTTTGGGGTCAAAAGCAAAGAAGATCTCTTTCTACTAGAAGAGCTTAGTGCTACTTCAAATAAACTCTTCGTTACAACAGAGGACGGAACTTATGGATTTAAAGGCTTAGTTACTGACATTTTTAAACAATATTTCTTCAGAGAAAGGTATGATTATGTTTATACATGCGGTCCTGAGAGGATGATGTTCAAAATAGTTTCGCTATGTATTTCCTATGGTGTGAAAGTGGAAGCTTGTCTCGAAAGATACATTAGATGCGGTGTGGGCCTCTGCGGCAGCTGTGTGCTAGATCCTATAGGACTTAGAGTGTGTTGCGAAGGACCTGTAATAAAAGGGGATGTTCTCTTAAATACTGATTTCGGGAAATTTAAGAGGGATGAATTTTGTCGGAAAGTATCAATATGAGCCTACTAGAGGTAACCATTGCTGGAGTAAAGTATCCAGCCCCCTCTTTTTTGGCGTCGGGTATCCTTGGATCTTCTGCTTCTCTCTTAAAGCGTGTACTTGAATCAGGTGCAGGGGCTGCGGTGACTAAATCGGTTACAGTGAATCCCCGCAAAGGGCATCCTAACCCATGCTTTATAGAGCTTGAGGTAGGATATGTGAATTCTCTGGGCTTACCTAATCCAGGCTATCTTCATTTATTAGAGGAAATTAAGCGTTTAGATGAAAAGAATAGAGTAGTAGTTTCCCTGGCTGGAAGCTCTATTGAAGAATTTACTAAAATGGCTGAAGCTGTTGAGGATGCGGGATTCATGGCAGTGGAACTGAATTTTTCTTGTCCACATGTAAAAAGCTATGGTCTTGAGCTATCCAAGAATAAAGATGTTTTAGTAAAGTCTATCAAGGAGATTAAGGAAGTTACTAGACTTAAAGTATGGGTTAAGCTAGGCTTATGCGACAATATAGTTGAACTAGCTAAATTTATTGAAAAAGCCGGAGGCGACGCCATTGTAGCTATAAACACAGTTAGGTGCATTATAATAGACATTTACGCAAAACGCCCCTATTTATCATCGATATATGGAGGATTATCGGGAAAAGCTATTCATCCAATCGCTGTGAGGTGCGTGTATGATTTATTTAAGGAAGTTGATTTACCAATAATAGGCGTAGGGGGAATAGAACACTGGAAAGATGCTGTAGAAATGCTTTTAGCAGGAGCATCGGCGGTCCAAGTAGGATCAGCTATAGCTAAAAAAGGATTAAATGTGTTTACTGAAATAAATAGAGGGTTGGAAAACTACTTGAGAGAAAACGGTTTTAAATCCATAAAGAGTATAGTTGGCTTAGCTCACAAACGATAGGTAATAACTATCAAGAGTTAAAGTTAAATTTATGGTTGTCAATCTTTCATGCAATGTCTAAGCAGACAAGAAGCTCTCTTGAAAGATATAAGCTTAAGAGGTTACTAGAGGAGCTAAAGCAGAAAAAAGGTAGAGGTACAGAACTGATAACTCTCTACATACCGGCAGGGAGACCGATAGCGGATGTACTTAATACACTTAGGCAAGAGTACTCTACAGCGACTAACATTAAGGATAGAACCACGAGACACCATGTACTAGAGGCTTTAACCAGTGTCATTCAGAGGCTTAAACTTTTCAAGCAAACACCGCCTAATGGATTAGTTATATTCTGCGGATATGTTTCAACCGGAGTGCCGGGCGCAGAAAAAATGGAAGTGCATGTACTAGAGCCTCCAGAAAAACTAAATATATATCTTTATCGCTGTGACTCGCGTTTTCACGTAGAGATTTTAGAAGATATGATTGCTGAAAAAGACGTCTATGGCTTAATGGTGATAGATAGAGGAGGGGCAGCTTATGCTCTTTTAAAGGGAAAAAGAATAGAAGTTGTTAAAGAAATAACATCAGGAGTTCCCGGAAAGCACAGAGCCGGAGGGCAGTCTTCAAGAAGATTTGAGAGAATAATAGAGCAGTTAGCTCATGAATTTCTAAAAAGAGCAGGTGAGTATGCTAAAAGAATATTTCTTGAAGAAAAGAATCTCAAAGGTATTATAATAGGAGGTCCTGGTCCAACAAAATATGAATTCGCTGAAGGCGACTATTTAGATTACAGACTTAAAGAGAAAGTAATAGCAGTACTAGATGTAGGGAATAGTGGTGAAGAAGGCATATATGAACTCGCAAAAAGAGCGGAGACAGTGTTAAAGGATCTAGAATTTACCAAAGAGAAGAAGATAGTTCAAAAGTTCCTTTATCACATAGCTCGAGACACAGGACTAGCCACTTACGGAGAAGAATACGTAAGAAGGGCGCTTCTAATGGGAGCAGTTGATATTCTGCTTTTATCAGAGAAATTAGAAGGATATAGAGTTAAAGCTAAATGTCCTGCATGTGGCAAAATCTTTGAAAAAACTGTGAAATCTGAGGAAAGTGAAGTCAAGTGTCCTAAATGTAAATCTCTTGCAAATATTGTTGAAAAGAAAAAACTCATCGATGACCTAATAGACATAGCGGAGAAAACAGGAACCAACGTAGAAATAATATCGGTAGACACTGAAGAAGGAGAAATGCTAAGAAACTCTTTTGGCGGAATCGCGGCTATACTTCGATTTAAGATATCTCAGTAAAATCTTCCTCTGAGTTTAAGGAGTAAGAAATATATCTTCTAGCAAGGAAAAATAACTGCCGGGGTGGCCGAGGGGTCTAAGGCGCCGGACTCATAATCCGGTTTTCCGGGGTTCGAGTCCCCGCCCCGGCACTTTTAAGAAAAAAGAGAACTTTTCCTAACATGAATTTCCAATGTGACATGTATAGTATTGCTTACATATAATGACTCTTACTATAGTTAATTTATGCTATTCTTCTTTAGTGATGTTCCATAAGAGTCGAATTAAAGGTGTGAAAATATTACTTCCTTCCTCATGCATATATGTTAAGCCCTTTATCTGATTATCAAGTATCCCAGTGCATCGTGAACAGAAACTATCGTTAAATCTCGAAGTCTAAGAAAAGTTTTTTAGCATATAGTTCGTATTTCCTTTTCTCTCGTTTAATGTATTTGTAGACAGTTGCATGCATTCTTCCCTCTATTAGCATTTCAATAGCTTCTCTTGCTAGTTTCACATTCTCGTATGTTCCTATTATGGCTACATATCGATCGTGAACAGAGATATATGCTTCTGTTAATTCTTCGAGACTTTTCCTTGCTCTACCGTTTTCTCCTATTATTCTAGCTTTTATTCTCTTTAAATCGCTTTTGTTTTTAGCCTTTTCTTTCAAATCGATTATATCAAGCATATAGTTTTCATCAAGAAGTAGAAATGCTTTTTCTGGATTGAATCCGTATCCTATCGCTTGAATAATATTTCTTAGTTTCATTAACTCTAGAGGCGGTACATTTTCATCAGCGTATATGATAACTTCGCCTCTGCGGTTATCTATTTCAAGTTTAACTCCGAAGGTATCTTCTATTTTCCTTTTTATTTCTCCACGAGTACCTATCAATACACCTATCCGATTGGGATCTATATTAACTATCATTACTGCTTTCTTTTTTTCCACAGCAGAAATTATTTGAGGAAGGTATTAAGTCTTTTGATGTTGTAATAAATAAATATTAGCGAGAATATGTGCTTATAATGTCGCTTAGAGAGTATTGGGTTAAGAAAATAAGAGAAAAAATAGTGGAGAAGAGAAGTCGGATTATTTTAGCTTTAGACAAAATTCCTTATGCGGAAGACTGTAAAGAACCTTATGATAATTGTATAAGATTACTGAAGAATATTGAGCCCTTTATTGTGGGGGTTAAAATAGGTGTACCGCTTGTGATAAATTATGGTTTTAGCTTAGTTGAAAATATTATACGAGAATTTAACCGTAAATTAGTGTTTATTTATGACGGAAAAATTGCCGATGTAAGTCATGTGAATAAATTGATTGCTGAGAAAGTGTACAGCTGTGGTTTTGACTTAATAATAGCTCATGGAGTTATAGGCCTTAAGGGAGGACTGGAGGGAGCTATTAATGTTGCTCGATCAAGAAGAAAAGGGCTTTTGATACTGGCTGCTATGAGCCATGAAGGTGCTACTAGATTAAATAGCTTAGCTATAGATATTTTGACTAGATTTTGTAATGTCGAAGAAGTTGTGGGATATATTCTTCCGGCTACCTATCCCTCTTTAATAAAAATTGCGCGAGAAATTCTTGGAGAAAATTATCTTATATTGTCTCCAGGAGTTGGAGTTCAGGGAGCGCCTTTTGGAATGGCGGTTAAGGCTGGAGCTGATTTAGAAATTGTTGGTAGAGCGATCTATGAAAGTGTGTCTCCCAGAGAAGAGATTATTAAGCTCTCTGAAATATACTCTAGGCTATGATGTTTCAAAAAGTAGATCTTGCTAAAGAGTTATTTTTCAAAAAGTGTATATCATTTGGAAGATTTGTTCTGTCGTCGGGTGCTGTAAGTTCATTTTACATTGATTTACGGATTGTACCTTCAATACCAGAACTTTTCAATAAAGTTATCAAAGCTTACATAGAGTATATTAACCGAAATGCTCTCCGTTTTGATAAAATATGTGGAATAGCCACTGCAGGATTACCTATAGCTAGTGTTGTCGCCTTTAAGTTAGGTAAACCTTTCATATACGTTAGAAAGAGAGCTAAAGACTACGGTAAGAAGAAGAGAATAGAAGGTCTTGTGGAGAGAGGAAATACTGTGTTAGTAATAGATGATGTAGCTACAACAGGTAAGAGCATATATGACGCTGTTTGTAGTCTCAGAGAAGAAGGATGTTTAGTTAGCGATGCACTTGTACTAGTTGATCGTGAGCAGGGAGCTAGAAGGCTTCTTGAAAGTATTGACGTATCTCTGCATTCGATCTTCACTGCACGTGAGCTTTTCTCCATACTTTTCGACGAAAAACTAATCCCTAAAGCATATTACTTATCAGCTATCAGTGAAATTGAAACAAAACTATAGAACATTTTAAGATACTTATATATCGTACGGAAAAGTAATAGAAAAATTTAATTTATGTTAAAAGCATCGAGAAATGTGATAGTTGCTTTCACTTCAGGGAGTAAAGGTGGTACTGGTAAATCTACTCTATCGGTGTTAACTACAATCCTACTTTCGGCAGTGCTTGATAGAAAAAAAGTATTGCTTATAGATTTCGGTGAACATGGTAACAGTACACGAATGCTACTTAAACATCCAGAGCCTCCTTTTCTGACAGATTTTCTTAAGGGAAATGTTAAGGCTATTGGACGCTATAAGCTAAAAATAGGAAGAATAGAGTCAAGGTTTTTTATGATACCTAATCTAGGTAAAATTCAGAAGCTCTCTAATGCAGAAAGTATGTTGAGAAAAATAAACAAAGTATTTGACTACATAATTTGTGATCTTCCGGCATACCAGAATTCTCTTTACGACTGTGTGGTAAATGTGTCAGATATGGTTGTTTTAGTGACTTTACCAAATTTAGTATCAATTGAAGCTATAAAAAGAGCCTACACAGGTAAAGCTAAAAAAATTATAGTTTTAAACAAATACTTTAAGTCGGCTTTTCACTTTAAAATAGAGTTAGAAAAATATTTTGATGAAATAGTTTTGACGATACCATTTGATCCTTATGTCAGTATAATGAATGCTAATACACTGCCAATAGTGCTGAAGAAAATATCAAAAAATTTTCAAAAGCATATCGCTGATCTATGTTATGTTATATCCTCTTATGCTATGCTAAAAGAATCAAAAATAGCTTAGGGTGATTCAGAAAGAAGTCTTTTAAGTCTTGGGTCATGTGTTACGGCGTGATAGATAGCGTCTATGGGTGATGAGACTCTTGTACCGCACTCCTTACATTTCCAATGTATGGTACCAGACTCCAGTACTACATCATAAAAGTGCCTTATATCACTATGAAGTTTATTTAAAAACGCTTCTTTGGATTTCTCGTCTAAGGTTTCTTTCTCTTCAAATGAGAGATCTCTATACATCATGAACAAAAATAAATAGAGAGATAAATTGTTTTAGAGTAAGTGAGTAAATGGAATATGACTTAGTGGTAGTAGGCAGAGCATTTATTGGCGATAAAATAGTGAAGTGCGCTATATGGTCTTCGAATGGAATAATAACGAAGATTTCTTCTGTTTCTAAGGTAACAAAACTCACAGAGAACAAACTAATCCTTAAAGACGAGCTTCTCGTACTGCCCGGCATGATAGATATACATGTACATCTAAGGGATCTTAAATTGAGCTACAAAGAAGACTTTTACACAGGGACATGTGCTGCAGCAGCAGGAGGAGTTACAATAGTATGCGATATGCCAAATACAATTCCATTTACAAATACTTATAGATCATTACTAGAAAAACTAAATGCTGCAAGAAAATCCATAGTAGATTACTGTATATACTTTGGTTATCCTAAGAAAATAGTTGAGTTAGAGAAATCGCTAAAGAAAATCATTGGAGTAAAAATATATCCAGAAGATTACGATAAACCAAATTTTACAGAAACTTTAAACTACATAGTAAAGAACAAGATCCTTCTAATTGCTCATACAGAAATTAAAAAATATATAAAATCACTAAGAGAAATATTTAGAAAAGATTTAAATAATATAGCGATACATAATATGATAAGAAATAAATTAATTGAATATAATTGTATACTTAAATTAATTAAGATATTTAATGATATAAAAGAAAACAACATAAATTTTCATTTTACTCATATTACATCTAAAGAGTCGGTAGCAGCAATAAAGGAACTAAAGAAAATCTATAAAAAGGTAACATTAGATACATGCCCACATTATATATTTTTGTCTAATAAAATGTTAAGAAAGCTAAAAGGATTAGCAAAGGTAAATCCACCACTAAGATCAGAAGGAGATAGGTTATACTTACTTAAAGCTCTTTCTGAAGGAGTTATAGATGCAATTGTATCAGACCATGCCCCTCATACTATTGAAGAAAAAATACGTGAAAAATACGATGAAATTCCTTCAGGTTTCCCAGGACTTGAAACTACTTTACCTCTTCTTTTCACGTTAGCAAATAAAGGTATGCTATCAATAAAAGATATAGTTAAGCTTTACTCAAAGAATCCGGCGAAAATAATAGGAGTGTACTCTGCCTATGGTAGCATTGAAGTAGGAAAATATTGTAATTTAACGATAGTCAATTTAAAAGAGAAGTATAAAATAGACCCAAGAAAGTTTTATTCTAAAGCAAAGTTCTCGCCATTTGAGGGCATGGAGGTAGTAGGCAAAGTCAAGGCGACAATAGTTAGAGGAAAAATAGTATTTGATTCGGAAGAGATAACAGCTAAGGAAGGCCACGGGAAAAACGTCGTAAATCTAGTAAAGCTACTCAAAAATGAGTAGAAAGATATATTTTGAGTAAATGCTGTTTCAATAGTGTCGAGAGAAAACAAGAGTCTATTCATAGCGCTTACTTCGATCCTAGGAGCTATGGCATTTATATTATCTTTAGTAAAACCTGCGCATATACCTTTTCCAATTTTACCTTTCCTTAAGTTCGACCCATCGGAAATACCATCGATTTTAGCTCTTTATACATTGGGGCTCTCAGCAGCAGTTACAGTGGCAACAATACATTTCTTAGGGCTTGCAATTACTGGGGCTGTTGTAGGAGGTTTCATGAAATATTTAGCAGTCATTTCAACTATTGTAGGATTGTTTATAGCAAATAAAATTTCTAGAGAAATGAAAGAAGTACATTTGACCTTAGCAGCGCTAACAAGAGTAGCTGTTATGTCTATAGCTAACTATATAATTGTAACACTTTTATTTCCAGAGTACCTTATTTTCTCAGAAAAATATTTAAAAAATGTAAGTATAACGGGCAATGTTCTGCTAGATATGTTGATATATGTAGCTATTTTTAATATAATACATGTATTCTATAGTGTAATACCATCAATAATAATAATAAAATATATTGAAAAGTATATAAAAAAGGAATTTGAGTACTAACCTCTTTTCTTCTTCGGTAAAATTAATTTAAGACAGAACTACCTGCAAAATAGGGATGATGAGTATTAAGGCGGGCTTAGGGGGATTCGTGCCCGCGCCTGCATCGTCTGACGATTTCTAGTAGCATTACTACATCGTTTATTGTTAATTCCCTTACTCTCTTTAAGCGAAGATTTTGTGGAATATCTTTTCCTGTTAAATCGCATTTTTTGTTGCCATAAGCTATTTTTAGAGCTTTTTTCACTAATCTATTTTTATAAGGAAAAATTCTTCTCACAAAATCTAAGAAGTCATCAGTTAAATTCTCTGGTATTTTTCGTGATGGAATAAGCTTTACAGCTATTGAGTCTACTTCAGGTACTGGATAAAAGCATTGTCTAGGTATTACTTTAAGTAATTCTATGTCGAAAAAAACTTGAGCCGCAATACTCAAGCGACCATAATTTTTTGAGCCAGGCTTAGCGATTAATCTATATGCGAACTCCTTCTGGAAAACTAAAATAGCTATTTCGAATTTTGCTTCTCGCGCAAGTTTAAAAAGGAGCGGAGACGATATGTGATAAGGAACATTAGAAAATATTTTATTTACTTTAGGTATTTTTATTTTAAGAATATCTTCTTCAATTACTTCTATATTATTATACTTGATTAAAATCTCTTTTTTCATAATGTCTGCAAGCGAGCGGTCTATTTCCACTGCGATGACTTTCATACATTTTTCGGCTATCATTTTAGTAATTAAGCCGAGTCCTGAACCTATCTCTAAGACTATATCTGTTTTCTTTAAGTTAAGGAAATTTACCAGTTTCCGAGCTATGTCGTCGCATATAAGGAAACTCTGACTATACTTCTTTTTTGGCCTAATACCGTATTTCCTGAGTAGTCTCAGGGTTTCTTTTCTCAAATACCCCATAATTATTGCTGTTGCTTTATTTATACAGGTTTTATAAATATATTATTGTTACTGTAGTGTTCAAAACATATTTTGCTTTTAGTTAAGAAAATATAGCAAATACAGCCAGAAAGAGTTAAGTTAAGGGGTAAAAATAATATAAGCTGTGGAAAGCCAGGATTCGAGTAGAATAGCTATCAAAAAAATTATTTTGGACGCACTTAAGCCGAGAGATCTTGACCTAAGAGAACTCTCCTCGAGAATATGTTCCCTAGATGGCGTTAATGAGGTCGAAATAGAGGTGAGAGAGGTCGATGCTAAAACAGAGACTATAAAAATAATTGTTAGGGGAGAAGATATATGTTATGACGAAGTTCAGGAAGAATTAAGTGAATTGGGTGTAGCGGTCCGTAGTTTGGACGGCATAGTAGTGTTTAAGAGACCAGAGAGCTAAAGCTGAAAAGAGCTATGAAAGTTTTGATAATATCACCCAAGTCAAAAGGGATCGGTGGAGTAGCATCACATGTCTCCGAGCTAGCGGCATTTCTTAAGGAGAGAGGTTTTCATGTAAAGATAGTTTCTGCGGAAAATACCCCTATAGTCAGCATTAAAGGACTAAAAAATTTAAGTTTTGCATTTTTCTCGTTGTTTCATCCATACTTGATGGAGAGTCGATTTGATATAGCTCACGCACACAATGTGCCTGCTGCAGTTCCCCTTAAAATTGCCAGAGCACAAGTCAAGATCTTGACCTTGCATGGAATATACTCTAAGCAGATATCTTTTCTCTATGGGAAAAAAATTGGAAAAATTGCTGAAATAGTTGAGAGAAGAATGTTATCTTGGATTGATGGACTCACAGCTGTCTCTAGGTCTGTGAAAAAGTATTATGAAAACCTAGGTCTTCAAGTAGAGTACATACCTAATGCCGTAAATATACGTAAGTTTCCAAAGGACTCTATTCGACTCTATGATACTCAAATAGTGTATGTTGGAAGATTATCTAAGGAGAAGGGAGTAGATATATTGATTAAAGCGTTCATGAAAACTGAGCTTCAAGCTCATCTTCTAATCGTAGGTAAGGGTCCTTTAGAGCCATTCCTAAAAAGATTTGCTCAAAAAGACAACCGCATACATTTTATGGGTTACTTAGAACACAATAAAGCTCTGCGCATAATAGCTGGAAGCGATTTGCTTGTTTTGCCATCGCTTTATGAAGGCTTAAGCAGCGTAATTTTAGAGGCTATGGCTTTAAGGACTCCGGTACTTGCAAGCGACATAAGTGAGAACAGAGAATTAATCGAACATGAAAAAACAGGTTTTCTTTTTCCTACAGGAAATGACGATGAATTAGCTTCTATGCTCGAATATCTTCTTTTAAGGAAAGACCTGCTGAAGGAAGTTTCTCAAAGAGCTTATCAGCTAGTATTGAAAGAGTATACGTGGGACGTAGTCATTAAAAAATATATCGATTTTTATGAGAAGTTAGCTGAAGCAGAAAACTTATAATATTTGAGCCGTATATAAGACTCGATGTCAGAAGAATTCGATATATGGTTCAGGAGAATGCGGAGATTCTTTGAGGAATTTGATAGAATGGTAGAAGATATGTTACGTGAAGCCTGGGAGGCTGAACGAAGACTACCTTCGCGTAAGGGATACTATTATGGTTTTTCTATAACTATAGGTCCCGACGGTATACCTAGAGTAAGAGAGTGGGGTAACATCAGGCCTGGAGTAATTAGACCAAGAATAATGGAAGCAGTCGAACCCTTTACTGACGTTATAGAAGAGCCTGATAAAATTAAAATAATAGTCGATATGCCCGGAGTAGAAAAAGAAGACATCAAAGTTCGTGCAAGGGAAGATAAAGTAATAATATCTGCTGAGCATGGTGACAGAAAATATTACAAGGAAGTGATTTTACCTGATAAAGTTAAGCCAGAGACTGCTAAAGCTCAATATAAGAATGGTGTGCTCACAATTACACTGGAAAGACTTGAAAAAAAGCCTAAAGAGGAAGGATTCGAAGTCAAAATAGAGTAAACTAACAAAAATACTCCCATCCTTTTCTTTCTATATATATTATCTTTTGATTTTGGGTAAAGTATACTCCATTTAGCTTGCGTTGATATTTCCCTATGAATATCAAGTCTTTATTGTATTTTTCAAAGATTTTCTTTATTTTTTCTTCAAAGCCTTTTTTCACGGCAATGACTAATTCAAATTCCTCTCCTCCATAAAATACAGCATTGAGCAGCCTATTAAAGTCATGTATGGCATTTAAAATATTACTGTGGACTGGAAGATTGTTTATTAGAATTCCTCCTTCTCCTGTACTTTTTATTAGTTGATATAGGCTTTCAGCAAGACCGTCGCTTGAGTCAATTGATGATCGTATATAATCGCTTGCTTCTTCTAGTACGCTAACTAAGTCTAATCTAGCAACAGGTCTATATGTCTTAGAAAGAACAATGTTTTTTATATTAGGTGGTAGGTCTTTTTTCTCTAAAAGATACTGAAAGCCGAGACCTGTATATCCAAAAAATCCTGTGACAGCTATAGAGTCTTCTTCTTTCAAGGATTTCCTTTTAATTACTTTATTTGCTAAGCCTATACATGCGCACGACAGAACTAGGTCCTCGCCTTCATTTGTATCACCTCCATCAATATATGTTCCGTAAAATTCAGCTGCTTCGTCCGCTCCTTTCATTATATTGATTAGTTTCTCTAATTCTAAACTTGAAGGAGCTGTTACAGATAAAAGAAGGCTTAAAGGACGACCTCCTTTAACAGCAATATCACTTACTGTCGCAGTAACTATTCTCCAGCCTAGGTCCTTATAGCTCATTCCAGGAAGAAGCGAGTACTTTCCGACAATAGTATCTATTTTAAACAGTATGTACTTGGAATTCTGCATAATAGCTGTAGCGTCATCGCCTATTTCTAGAGGGAGACGCCTCTTCCTAATGGAATCAATCAATATTTCCACAACTTTTTTCTCTCCAAGTGAACCTAGAGTAGACACTAAGTGAAGAATATCTTCAGCTTTATATCTTCTATGCTTTTAATAAATCCTGTTGTTGAAAGGAAATTTTATTTATCTTCCGTGAAGGAATATATGTTTTAGGGAAATAAAATGGGTACAGAGAATAAATGCAGCGATGATAGCAATGATTTAGCTAAGTTATACGAACTAATGGACGAGTTGTCTTCTTTACTAGAACAGAATAATATTGCTCACGAAGTGTTTTTAAGTGTAATGCCTGAGCCAGAAATGCTTTTTTTTGTGGCGCTAAAAGTTGATAAGCGTGATCGAGAGAAAATAAGGCTTATCAGAGATAAGTTGCGAACAATTTTTTATAACTCAGTTGATAGCGGAGTATTACTGTTAATAGAGTATAGGTGAAGAAAATGTTTAGCTATGAATCCTTAGATTCCTTAAATACGACAAAAGAAGATTTAATCAAATACTTAGATAGAGTAAAATATATTTTAAGGCCCATTAAAGTAATTAAAAGTAATAAAAATCTATATAAAATATATTTAGATAATAGAGGCAATGTATTTTTATTTAAAGATTTAAGAGTTATTAGTAGTTTTAATATTACTCGAGAAAACAAAGTACCAGATAAAGCTGCATTAGTAGCAGCACATGGTGATGCTCACGGGCTTGTAGCAGCAGCGGGTAGCTTCTTCAAGCTGCGCGATGAAGGATATTCTGTTAGATTACTCTTCGGTAAAGTAACGGGTGACGTCAAGCTATTTTGGGAAAAAACGTTTTATTCTATTCCTTTTGAATGCTATGATATTGTGGTAATACTGGATATTCCTGAAAAAATGGGACGAATACTTCCGACAAACACGGTATATATAGATCATCATGGAACAGGACTTAAAGTAGATGAAGTTTTTTATGGAGACCCGGATCCTATTCTCAAAAGATTAGCTTTACTTGCTGATCATGAAGATGATCCTAAATCTAGGGAAGAAGAGCTCTTACAGCTAGGGTTATCCGTAGCTCCTTTCGAGCCAAAAGGTCTTTCACCGGAACTAAGAGCAATAGAGGCTGTAGATAGATTGATAGAGAAGGATTTTGATTACTTTATAGCTCTCGGTCAAATGTTTGAAAGTATATGTATTGAAATTTCCAGGAAAGCTAGAATTGTAGAATCAACAGCCATAGTTGAATTTCCTCAGAATTTCGAATTTAAATTAATATGGTCTGTTCTACACTACATAAGGCTTAAAAAGAATATTAAGGCTGCCATAGGGTTTAAAAGAGTTAAAAATAATATATATCAAATAAATATTGTATCTAGTGAGCCATTAAACTACAAAATTATAGCTAAAGAGCTTAGGGGAACTAATTTACTTGTTTTGTCAAGTAAAGCTTTAAGTTTAAGAGTAAAGAAGAATACTTTGAACAAATTGTCATCCTTAGCTAAATATATTTAAATCAAACTATGAAGAGCTTTAAAGTGTATTATTGTAAGGGATTGAGAGTTAAAGTCGACGGCATAACTATTTTACTCGATCCTCTCACGTCCAGCGCTGTAAGAGCAGATTTAGTATTAGTTACGCACGCACATAGTGATCACGCTAAAGGTTACCTTAGATCTTCTCTGAGATCATTAGTGATTTCTTCAGAAATAACTAAAAGTATTGTAGAGAAGGTAAGTAAAAGAAAGGCTCTAGATGTTAAAGTAATTAATGAAGGCCAGAGAATAAGCCTAGGTAAATTTACTGTACAAGCTTTCAACGCAGGACATATCATGGGGTCTCTTCAGTATTTAATAGAGTTTCCCGATTTAACTATATGCTATACAGGTGATATCAACTTAGTAGATTCATTAACCGAAAGAAGAGGTGATATTCCAGGCGGGGTAGATGTGCTAGTACTTGAAAGTACTTACGGGCATGAAGACTTTATTTTCCCTCCCAGAAGCGAGATATATTCAAGTATTTTAAGCTGGATAGAAAAGTATACAGAAAAAGGAGAAGTAGTAGTCTTAGGGGGATATGCTTTAGGAAAAGGTCAAGAATTAACTGCATTAATGAAAGAACTAAAAGATAAGGTAACAGTTTCAAATAAGGTACTTCTATATAATAAGATATTCGAAGAGAAGAAGTTTTCTCTAAATAATTATATACCATTAAGTTCTCCGGAAGCCAAGGAAATACTGAGGTCAGGAGGTGTAATAATACTTCCACATATCGAATTGCGTAGAAAAACCCCCTATATGTTATCTAAGATTTTAGGGTTAGGCAAGATACCTAAAGTTGCAGTGTGCACAGGATGGGCTGCTTCAGCGAGAAGATTCTTTGCCATAAAAAACGCTTATAACGTAGATGCGCTCTTTCCTCTAAGCTCTCATGCTGATGTAGAGCAGCTACTTTCCTATGTAGATGAAGTGAGACCAAAAATAGTTTATACGGTTCATGGTTTTGCGAAGAAGTTAGCTAAGTTAATTCGCTGGAAATTAGGTATTAAAGCTAGAAAAGTACTAGATTCTAGGCAGATGTCATTGTTCAAATATGTCAAACATATATAGCCGTGTTTAAACTCTTATGAGATGGGGTATGATTTCCCTAGCTAAAGTAATTAAGCTTTTCGAGGAAACTTTCGGCGAAAAACCGTACTTAATAACCTCCGCTCCCGGGAGAGCTGATTTCCTTAATACTCATCAAGATTATAAAGGGCTGCCAGTAGTTCCTGTAGCACTTGATTTGAGAGCATATATAGCCTTTAAGCCTCGACAGGACTTTAAGGCAGTAGTAATGTCGTGGAATCTCAAAGAAATGGGCGAAACATATCGAGATGAGTTTGACTTAAAGGAGGAAATAGATCTAGTCGGAGGAAAGTGGTTTGGAGATTATTTCAGAGCTGTAACGAAAGTTTTGATGTCATGTATTAAGTGTACAAAGGGATTCGATGCATTAATTATAAGTGAAGTACCTGTAGCCTCGGGACTTGCAAGTAGCGCAGCAATAGAAGTAGCTTTTGGCAAAGGCCTAGCTACGCTTTGGAATATATCCCTTAGTGTAAATGAGCTCGCTGAACTATGCTATATAGCTGAGCATGATGTACTGAAAATACCTTGTGGACGCCTGGATCAGTACGGATCTGCCTACGGAGGAATAATAGTCCTTTACCCTAAGCCTCCAGTTAAAGTAGAGAAAGTGAGAGTAAGGGATCTGGTGTTCACTATAGTAGATTCAGGCATTAGGCATTCAACGGCAGAAATTCATCCTAAAAGACAGGCTGAATTAAATAAGGGGCTACAGGAACTTTTGGCGCTAGATTTGCCCGAATCGCTGAAAAGTAAGCTAAGGGACAATTACTGGGAGACTCTATGGGATAAAATAGATTTAAAGGAAATAGAGCCCTACTTAAATAAGATAAATACTATCTCTGCAAAGAGAATATTATTCACTATAAAGATGAATGAAAGTACTATAAATGCCTTAAATATTATTAAAAGCAGCTACATTGATTCATGTACTCGGTTAATGAAATTAGGTGAAGTTATGAATGTCCAGCATGAATTGCTAAGAGATCTATATGATGTAAGTCTGCCAGAGCTAGAGAAAATTAGAGATAGCATGCTCAAAGCAGGAGCTTATGGAGTTAAGATTTCTGGAGCAGGACTTGGAGGAGCTTTAATAGCTTTAGTGAAAGACGTAGAAAGCGGAAAAAGGATTTTAGAGGCAGGACTAAAGGCAGGCGCGAAAAAAGGATGGGTGGCTAAAATAGACGAAGGAGTTAAAGTAGAGTACCGCTGCTAAGCTAGATTTAGAATATTTTGAGCAATTTTTCGTGCTCTTGTTAATCTCTCTCTACATCTTTCTTCAAGTTCACTTTTACTAAGCTTTATTCTCGCCACTCCTTCCTCCATAGCTTTTAGGCCGACAGCTACGGCTTCATAAATGTATGCTTCAAGCTCCTCCATAGACGGTATTATGCGGTCTTCGCTAAGACCAGTTTTTTCAGTGTATTCTGCTAAGGCGTCAGCAGCAGCAATACACATTGCATCTGTTATCTTCTTTGCCTGTACTTCAAAACCCCCTCTGAAAACCGCTGGAAAGCCTAAAGAATTGTTAACTTGGTTAGGGAAGTCACTTCTACCAGTCGCAACTATTTTAGCTCCAGCTTCTTTAGCTTCCCAAGGCCATATTTCTGGCACTGGGTTTGCACAAGCAAAAACTATGGCATTATCAGCCATCTCTTTTATCCATTCCTTTTTGATAACGCCCGGTCCAGGCCTAGATACTGCAATACACACGTCAGCTCCTTTTAAGGCTTCTTTAATCCCACCTGTAATCCCCTCGGGATTAGTCATTTCAGCGAGTTTCTTCTTCCAGTAATCTTCCTCAGGTATATCTGTTCGATTAGCATGAAGAATACCTTTGCTGTCAACAACAAGCATTTTCTTAGGATTAACGCCCGCTACAATCAGATATCTCGCTATAGCTACACCTGCAGCACCAGCGCCAATAAGAGCAATTCTCACCTGATTAAGCTTTTTGCCTACCACTTTAAGAGCTCCCTTTAAGGCGGCTAGAGTTACTAGAGCAGTGCCTTGTTGATCGTCATGCCACACAGGTATATTTAATTCTTCTCTAAGCTTATCTAATATATAGAAGCATTTCGGTTTAGCTATATCTTCTAAATTTATTCCGCCAAAAGACGGAGCTATTAGCTTTACTACTCTTATTATCTCATCGGGGTCTTGAGTATTTAAAAGAATAGGTACAGCGTCTACACCTCCAAGATACTTAAACAGTAGGCATTTTCCCTCCATTACAGGGTATCCTGCATCGGGGCCTATGTTACCTAGACCTAAAACTCTACTTCCATCAGAGACTACTGCTACAAGATTCCATTTCCAAGTGTAATCATAGACTTTCTCTTTATTAGCTGAAATATCTCTACAAGGAGCAGCAACGCCCGGAGTATACCATATAGCGAAATCCTGTAGCGACTTAATAGGGACTTTAGGTACTATTTCTATTTTTCCTCGATACTTCTCGTGAAGATCAAGCGCCAGTTTACCATAATCATCGTGCTTTTTCACGAATAAAAAGCATTAATCTCGTATATATATTGGTTTAGCTTAATCAAGTATCTCTATGCAAGCTTTTCTTTTAATGAAATTAACACTAGCTTTTTTCTTATTATAAGAAGAGTTAAGCAGTTCTCTTGAAACATTGTAGGCGTAGGGAATATTTGATATTATGCATCCAACGAGTACTACAGTATCTGGATGAAGCGAAAGTATTGCTTTTGGTCCTATTTTTCTTTCAGCAAGAGAATATAATATGTAGGATCCGACAGTAGAGCCCCTGCCGTGAGGAATTACAAGAATTTTATTCGCTATTTTTTCTCCGTAGCAGCTGAGCTCACTATTGATTATTTTTCCTTCATAGTTTACATCGCCGAAAAACGATAGAGGTTTGTCCACTACTAGTAGTTCTCCTTCTAAGGATACACCATTGAATAAAGATAGAGTCTTCGCTACAAACATTTTTTCACACGAATAATTGTTTGGTGATTTCTTCTATAGACGATAAACTGACTTTGAGGTTATGTTTTAGAGTCAAGTAGTGAGCAGCTTTAGCAGAATCTGTTGCCACAACAGAAATTTTCATACGGGAGAAAGGTGCTACTACTGCACAAGTATCTCTCAGAATAGATACTCCTCTTTTTTCCAATAAATCGATGTATCCTTTTTTCCTAGCTTCACTGTATACATACCTAGAAGTTGAGACTAATACTGGAACCTTAGCCCTTTTATTTTGCGTTAAATAAAGTAGCTTCTCGAGTTCAGACAATGAGTAGTGAGGACAGCCCAGAAAGACTAAATCCACGTTTTCTAATGGTTCGCAGAATCTTTGAAATATTTCTTCCAAATTATCTTTTTCTATACACACTTTTTCTAAATTGCTTAGAGAGTCTTTAAATAATGAAGGCGATACTCCCTTAACTACGGCCATAGCAATATTGCTTGCTGCAGCTAAACCTGCACAGAATGATTTCATTTCATCAAGCGAAGGATTGCTTAATCCTGATACATAGGGAACACCTTTTTTCAAAATTAATCCAATACAATATCCTATAGCAGAATACTCTGTACTATTAGTGACATTTAAGTCTACTTTAAAGTGGATGCAAGGTTTTCTTTCTTCCTCTAAATGTAGCCCATACAGTGGTGTTTTTCCAACTATAGCTGAAGCTAGTGCCGAGGGACCACCTTCTTTATTGCTTTTTGCTCCAATTACGGTATTCAGAAAAGCTACTGCCGAAGATTCTCCCCACGCGGCATGAGAGTCTTTAGGAGGTCTATTGCCTATAAGATAGGGAGTACACGTAAAGCTTTCTTTTGCACCAGCACTTAATAGAGAATTAATTATTTCATGTTGCTTAGATGTAGTAATGTCATCTACAGGCAACTTGTTAGGATTCTCTAAATCGAATGCTACAGGATTAATTGTTGTAAGTACTTTGAACCTTATTTTATTTGTCATTTTCTTTATAAAGTTTAAGCCTTCGTCACGTATGTTATCATATGATATTCCCGAAATATGAACAGAATTAACTCGAATCAATCTTTCTGCTTCAAAGACCTCTCCTATCCCTACAAGAATTTTCATAGCAAGCGCTAGTGTCTCTCCGTATTCACCATTAAGCATTTTTTCTTCTTCTTTAGTTAAGTACATTTTATCACCTCACTAATACTTATTTATTTTATTTAGAATATTTATAGCTCTTGTACTGGGAGATATTTTAACTTTCTCGAATTCTTGAGGAGGTTTATTAAGAGGCTTTGTTGCATCTAAGCCCATTTTGTCTGTTATCATTTTTTCTTGGTCAGCAGAAGGATCTAGGCTGCTTCCTCTAGCACCGCGGATTATTACTAAGTCTTTTGAGGCTTGAAAGCGGGTTGCTAAAGCCCACTCTATTTCCTCTGGTTTATCGACATCTATGTCCTCGTCTACTACAATTACATGTTTAAGCGAAGGATGGGCTGAAAAAGCGGCCATAATGGCGTTTTTGCCGTCACCTTCGCTCATCTTTTTGATAGAAATCGCTGCATGCAACCAATGGCATCCGCCCCATGTAAGTCTAACTTTCTTCACGGGTACTATTCTTCTAACATAGTCCCATACAAGAGCTTCCTTATACAATCCCATCAACAGTAAATGTTCCTTAGAAGAAGGAACTATCGTATAGTATATGGGATTTGGTGAAACCCATATGGCTTCTATTTCTACAATAGGCTGTTTCCTAACAATATCGTATGTCCCTGTAGCGTCTACAAAGGGACCTTCATCAGCAGTCTCTA